>Ga0209378_1000005_pt1 | contig 146875 bp, 113 predicted proteins | sample GraSoiAngelo_156_FD_186170 | JGI IMG/M metagenome (GOLD analysis project Ga0209378, IMG submission 186170) | Grasslands soil microbial communities from the Angelo Coastal Reserve, California, USA - 14_1009_13_40cm (SPAdes) (version 2) | ecosystem: Environmental > Terrestrial > Soil >...
GCTGTCCAGGAAAATCTATAACCGTTTAAGTTTTATGGCCGTTAGCTGGCTGGACGAATTCACCCTGCCCGGCGCGCGGCGAGCCTCGTCTCTTCCGCGGTTCAGCGCTACAATCATTCCTTCGTGCCAGGAGGTGCCCATGAGGAAAGACTTATCCCGCAGAAAATTCCTGGAACGCGTTGGCCTCACGACCGCTGGAGTTGGCCTTTCGCTTTTCCCCGACGCGGCGGAAGCCTATACTGCTATCGCCTCGCTACCCAAGCGCACATTAGGCCGCACCAACGCGAAAGTCTCTATTCTCGCCTTCGGCTGTGGCAGCCGCTTCCTCATGTACGAAGACGAGGAAAAAGCCATTGCTGCGCTGAATCATGCGATCGACCTAGGCATCACTTACCTCGACACCGCTTACGCCTATGGCGACGGCAAGAGCGAGAGCCGTGTCGGCAAGGTCACGGCCACGCGCCGCAAGGACGTCTGGATGGCCACAAAAATTCCCGATCGCACGCGCGACGCCTTCCTTCGGCGCCTCGAAAGCAGCCTAACGCGCCTGCAAACCGATCACGTGGATCTTGTGCACATCCACAGCCTCGGCCAGGCCGAGGATCTCGAAAAAATCGAAGCCCCCGATGGCGCGCTCAAGGGCTTGCTGGAGGCTCGCGAGCAGAAACTCGCGCGCTTCATCGGCGTGACCAGCCACACAAATGGCGAAATCCTTGCCACGGCCATTCAGCGCCACGATCTCGATTGCGTGCAGATGGCGCTGAACGCATCGCGCAACGGCCGCTTTGAAGAGCTCGCGCTTCCTGCCGCCAATGCCAAGAATCTCGGCATTATCGCCATGAAGGTCACCGGCCAGGAATTTCTTCTCGGCAACGCTGCCGGCAAAGCCGACATCGATTCACTGCTGCGCTATTCCATGAGCTTACCCGTAACCACTGCTGTCGTGGGCATGCCCACTCTCGCCATGCTCGAGCGCAACACCACTATCACCAGAAATTTCTCTCCATTAACAAAGCACGAGATGGACCGTCTCCGCCAGCAGCTCACGCCGTCTCGCGATGGCCTCGAGCATCGCCTCTCCGGCCACCTCGACGGCCCCACCGCCGCCCTCGAACTTTTCTGGGTGTAATTTCTCCTGCGCCAAAGCGCCGCAAAATCAGAGCGAAATCGAACCGGGAAGACGGAAAACGCAACAAGCCCGAAACCTATGCGGCCAGTTGTCTCCTCGCGGGGAGTGTCGTAGTTCGACTTCAGAAAATGAGGTAATGTCAGATGCCCCAATCATGGAGGTTGGCCATGTCGACTTTTACCCGGCGTCAATTCAATCGCACCCTGATGGCATCCGTTGGATCGGTTTGGGCGCGCGATGTTGTTGGGAATAGGGCGTCCCAAGCGAACCAACAGCAGACTTGGGCCGGATCTATCGCCGACGTTCCGGGCATCAAAGCGGGTCACTACACCGACTCACGGCGGCCCACAGGTTGTACCGCATTGCTTTTCGAAGGCAAAGGTACCGCAGGCGTCGATTACGACGGCTCCGCGCCCGGCTCGCATTTGGGAGTCCTCCTTCAACCCGTGAGTCCAATAGACACCATCCACGGACTTCTGCTGACGGGCGGAGGACCCATGGGCCTGTCGGCGGTCGCAGGAGCAGTTCGCTACTTGGAAGAGCACAAGACGGGATTCGATTGGGGAATTCCCAACGTTCGTATTCCGATCGTTGTGGGAGCTGTAATCGACGACTTGGCCCTGGGCGATGCGCGAATTCGCCCGGACGCGGATGCCGCTTACAAGGCTTGCCAGACGGCCTCCGCAGGCCAACTTGAGGAAGGCAACGTGGGTGTCGGTGCGGGAGCGACCGTGGGGAAAATGCTTAGGAGCAAGGGTTACAACGGAATGAAGTCCGGCCTCGCCACTTCCAGCCTTCGGCTTGGTGACGTCATTATCGGCGCGCTGGTTGTGGCGAATTCGGTCGGCGACATCCTGGACCGGCAAACAGGAAAAATCGTTGCCGGAGCGCTCCGGCATGACGGCAAGGGGTTTGCCAATATTAGCGAAACGCTAAGAAAACTCGCCGCGAGCGCGCGTTCCTCTACCTTAAACATCAGCGATGTACCTCTGCGGAGTACAACGCTCGTTGTGGTTGCAACCAATGTGTCTTTCACAAAGACCGAGCTGACCAAGATTGCGATGATGGCTTCAACCGGAGTTGCGCGAGCCATCAATCCCTATCACACGAACGGCGACGGTGACTCCACTTTCGCGGTCTCCACCAACAGAATAAGTTCCGACCTCGGAATTTCCGTTATCGGCGCGTTGGCGGCAGATCTCGTTTCCGAAACTGTGGTTCGCGCTGTCACCCACAGCAAGTCTGTAGAAGGTTGGGTAGCCGTCCGTGATTTGCAGTTCTAGCTTCGCGGTGCTGAGAATATAACGCCGGTTCGTCAGGACACATTTGCAAGCTGTCACGGCAAACCGAAGCACAGGATATTGGGGCCTACCGCAAGCGCGACAAATTGCTTGCCGCCGACCATGTAGGTCATCGGCGAGGCTTTGTTTATTCCGTTCGTCGGAAAATGCCACAACGCCTTCCCGTCGCGCTCGTCGAGGGCGATTACATCTCCGCTCGGGTCTCCATAGAAGATGATGCCTCCGGCCGTGGCCAGCACTCCTGCGTTTCTCTTACCATCGACCGGGCCGATTTGCGGGGCCTCCCAAACAATCTTTCCAGTTTCAATATCGAATGCACGGAGATATTTCTTTCCAGGCTCCTGGTCGGTCTCGCTTTTTTTTGCTCCGCTGGAGGTCAGTTTTGCCTCGCACTTTTCCAGAGCGACGACGTAATAGAGACGCGTAACAGGGCTGAACGCAGTGGCATTCCAATTTGTGCCGACTTCCGGACAGACAAAATCCTCCTCTTTGGCGCGCTGTGGACGGCCGTCAGGACCAATACCGCTAGCCCAAGTCGTACGAACGAAGTTCCTAGCCGTCAGAACGCGGCCATCAGTCCGGTCAAGCACGTAGAAAAAGCCGTTCTTGTCGGCGTGTAGCAGGAGTTTTCGATCGCTGCCCTGATACTTCGTGTCAACCAGCACCAGCGGCGCATTTGCGTCCCAGTCGTGGACGTCATGGGGAGTGACCTGGTAATGCCATTTCAACTTGCCGGTATCAGGGTTCAACGCGAGGATGCAATTCGTATAGAGGTTGTCGCCAGACCGGTCGCGATCGTCGGAATCGGGGAAAGGGTTGCCAGTGGACCAGTACAGAGTATCCGTCTCTGGATCATAAGAACCGGTCAGCCAGGTTGAGCCGCCGCCAAGTGCAGGTTCTTTGCTTCCCCAGGTCTCAAGAGCTGGTTCCCCTTTACTTGGAATTGTCCAGAACCGCCACACGCGTTCGCCAGTCGAAGCTTTGTAAGCAGCAACAAATCCACGAATGCCCCAATCAGCGCCAGAAACCCCCGCAATCACCAGATCTTTGACGATAAGCGGGGCCAGTGTCGAACCATAGTGCTGAGGTTCATCTGGCATTACGACTTCCCACATCACATGCCCCGTGGTCCGGTTCAAGGCAATCAGATGCGCACTATCCGTCACCATGAATACTTTGTCGACGAGGACAGCCACGCCACGGTTCGTACCCAAAGCCGCGTCTCCAACGAGTTCGCGAGTACGCGGGCGCGAATACCCCCAAATCTCGCGGCCTGTGAGCGGATCCAGCGCAAAGGCGGCATTTGGGCCGGTCACGTACATGATGCCGTCGGCAACGACAGGCGTCGTTTCGAGTCCGAAGTAGCGCATGTTCTCAACGAAATAGTTTGTATCGGGCAGCGAGTTCTTCCATAAAGGAACAGAGAAGATCCACTTCAGAGTCAGGTCGTGCACATTTGTTTTGTTGATTTGAGTAAGTTCGCTGTAGCGGTTTCCGCTCAGCTTACCATTGTAGGTCAGCCACTCCCCCGGCTTCGGATTTGAGATTCTCGCAAAGTCGATTCCCGCCACCTTGGACGGCTGAGACTTAGGGCTTCCAACGCCGACGCCCGTCCGCTTGCACAAATAAGCTATTAGATGCTGTAGCTCTTCAGGGCTGGCTTTGACAGGCGGCATTATCGATTGCTTTTCTTCCGTAATTGCTGAGATCTCTCCCTGTTGAATAAGGTGGAGCTGCCCGGTTAGATCCTGCAGCCGGATATCAAAATTACTGCGATTCCTCACAAATCCCCGAATGGTGCTTCCATTCCGCAGTTGAGCGTTAGCGAGTTCGTAACCGGGCGCGATTCGTGAATTCGGATTCACCAGCTTCGCTTGAATTTCGTCGACGGTCATTTCCCGGCCCACGTTCGATAAGTCAGGACCTATCGCCGCTCCGGCGCCGGAAATCATGTGACACGAAGCGCACTGTCCCTTACCAAAGAAAAATGACTCTCCTGCTGTCGGGTCGCCGCCCACGGTGCTTTCCGCGGACGGAGCATTCAGGGAGCGCACCAATGCTACGAGGGCATCGAGCTCGTGAGGCGACAAGTCGAAACCAGGCATCCCCGAGCGCGGAACGCCCTTGCGTATCAGGTCCCGCAAGTCCTGAACAGAACGTTCACGTAACCCTTGGTTTCCCGCAAGCCCGGGGGCATTGTCTGTCCCATGGGCATCAGCGCCATGGCAACCTGCGCACAGTTGTGCGTATATTCTCGTGCTTTCCCTCACATTTGAGGGCGTAGTTGGAGTATTCTGCGCGACTACCGACACCGCGCTCAAAACAACCAAGTCAATCAGAGACCTCGCAACTCGAGATGCGGACGAGCGCTGGAAAAAGCACGATTGTTGCGCGTTAGTCGGGGTCTTCATCAACCGGCGATATCCTCCCCATCCCCTGGTGAGGAAAGGCGATTTCGCAAAGGAATCGCGTGGCGAGCGTCTATGTCAGTGCTCCCAGACCAGGTCCATTTAGGTTCGTGGTGCGAATCATTCCATCCTTGACAAGGAAGACTCCTGGGAACTTCTCCTGCCAAGCCTTGTTCGCTATCGGCACGTACTGCCGGGCATTCGCCTCGACTGCCGTCACGCCCGGCACGCGCGCCGCGAGTCCAACCGAGTGTACGAGGGATGCGCCGGGACAGGTCAGATCTTGAACGCAGCGAAACATCTTGTATTTCTGCGCAGCGGCAGCCATGAGTAGCGCTTGGCTATGTCCCTTGCAAGCTTTGAGCGCCACCCCCGTATAGCCCAGCTCCCGTGCTAGCATCAGCCTGTCGAGCCCTGTCAGCGATTCGTCAATCACGACCGGTCTCAACTTGGCCGCTTCATGCATGGTATTCTCTCGGTGTTTCTCCAAATCTCGCGCCGTGGGTTGTTCAATGTATCGAATCTTTTCGAAACCCTGCGGCGCCTTCTCCTTCAGACGGCGGAGAAATTCCAGCAAATAGCCTACGTTGGGACATCGCTCGTTAAAGTCAAGAGAGTACGCCCAAGTTATTACCCTGCGCTGTGTTTGAACCTCAGTCGTTGTGCGGTCGATCCGTACGACGCGGTCGAGGTCCCACTCCAAATCGTCGCCGGCCAATTTGATCTTAATGTGGGTCAGGCCGTTGTAACGAATCCAACCCGACAAAGTCTCAGGTAAGCCGTCGTCCGTCGGTTTTCTGATATCCGAATCTTCGATTGCATCCGAGGCTCCAACCGAATGGTAGAGGGCCAGGCGTGCGCTCGGCTCCATCAACAGATATCGGTCCAGGTATTCGCTTTTGAATTCCGGCCCCAGGTAATGCGACAGATCGTGCGTCATGAAATCACGTCCATACGTATGGTACGAGCTGAGGCCATGAACTTTTCCGAAGGCATCGTGAAGGGCCGCATCAAAGGCGCTGGCTGTAACCAGCACGCACAGTTTCGGAATGGGCTCTTCGAGTTGCAGGCGGCGCGAAACTTCATCTGCTGCTGTCATGTATTCTGGTTCCAGGGCCCCGTTGATGTCGATCGGGTGGGCGGTCTCCTTGAAGTCCGCTGTGATATTTCTAACACGTTTGGCCAGCGCTTTCATTGCTCCGAGCGTCTTGTCGTAAGACATCCGCTCCGAAGGGAATGACCAGATGTTCCCCATCGGCATTGAGCCAAAACCATGAGCCGAGCGGCCGTTTGTGACGTGCGCGACGCACCGCACATTCAAGATTGTGGCGCGGTCCACTTCTTTGCCAGCGAACTTGTAAGGAGTGCGATACCGAAACTCATCGTAGTCGTATGACACGTCATCGATTCGGATGCCAGTTGGCTTTGTCGTCAAAGTGTAGAACGTATTCCAGCGCCGGAACGCAAGAGGGACTGAAAGCGAGGCCAAAGGCGCGGTGCACAAGAATTCCCGCCGGCTGAGTTGGTTGCGTTTCTGGAGTCGCCGCTGGTTCTTAGCGCTCACCTGGTATCGCTCCGTAGCCTTCACGCAAGCGTGCCTTCAGGAATTGGAGATCTCGCCGGAGAGCAGCGACAATGTTCTCCTCTCTTGCCGCCGCAGTTTCCCCCGGCACGTCGTACTCGAGGTGCAGCGAAATGGGGCCTTGAAAACCACCCGCGGCCAGCGCATTCGCAAAATACCTCCAATCCACCATGCCTTCTCCCAGTGGACAGTTTTTGGCTGTCCAAACGTTCTCCAGCTTCTCCCATCGAAAGTCCTTGACCGCCACCATCCTTAAGCGAGGCATCACCAGGTTCGTTGCGATCTTCCAGCCGCCCACTCCGCCTTCGGCCACGGCATGACGTGCGTCGAAGTAGAAGCCAGCCCACTTAGGATCAAGGGCGTCGATCACCGAGGCCATGTCCCAAACCTGTGCTCCGATGTACTCTTCATGATTGTGGTAACCCGCCTGGATTCCATATTGTTTGCTGAGCGTGACCAGGCCGCGGAACTGACCGGCTGCCTCTTCGAGTTCTCGCCGCACGTTGACCATCTTATACTGGTAATAACCCGGCTTGAAGAATGGGATCGAAAGCTTGGCCGCTGTCGAGAAGATTACGCGCGCTGCCGGGTCGTCCGCAGAAGTGAGCTCAGTAGTGATCATAGGAACATCTAACCCTTCTTCGCGGATAGCGACCACCGCTTTAGGAAGATCTTCGGCAGCGCGCTCAGGCTGTACATGTCCTCCCCTGCGTACCGTCAGGTCAATTCCGCCGAATCCCAGACTCTTGGCGGCTTGAGCGAGACGACGCCAATCCATCCCTGGCAGTGGCTTCGAGAAGAGGCAAAGAGTCCCGGTATAGGCAGCGCCGGGAGGCGACCCTGAAGATTCGGCCAGACTTAGGGTTACAGCGCAAGCCGCTGCAGAGCATGCTCCGAGAAAATCTCGTCGCGAGAGTTCGTTGGACATGATTCTCTCCTTCTATTTCCTGTGCTCAAACCCAGCGATCGAACGAGTCGATCATTTTCCGCTGGGCCTGGAGCGGAAACTTGTGAGGGCCGTTGAAAAACAGTGTGTCGAACCGCCAGACAGGCATTGCCGCCCCAAGGCAAATCCCGAGCGGAGAGTATTCCGGAAGGCAATATCGGTTTCAATCAGCTTTCCCTTCCCCAGTAATAAAAGCCTCCGAGGTCATGCAGTGCCACGACTGCAGGGACGGGAACTTGGCGCGCTTGGGAATGAGAAAATAGCGGGCACTTCCAGATCCGGAGCAGTCCAGAAGTTCAACCGCTCGCCCGCCTAGGCTCCTCGATCTACGCGCTTGAGGATTTGACATCGGATACTGTTGGGTGATGACAACGACCTGCTACGGAAAATGCTTTGCATTCCTGAGTCCCCGCTTTAGGAATTCAATCCCCCGCACTACGAACAACATCCGCGCTGTCAAGTCGAAGCGAATCAATAGAAAATCGTGAAATTACCTTGATGATCGACAAAGATACTTGGTAATCCCCACACAGGAACTCCCGATGCGCTATGTTGTCCGCCTGCTGCCTTGCCGGTACCGTCAAAGAGCTGCCATGCGAGCGAGCCCCCTTTCGACCAACCTGTTCCTTCCGTCCAAGCTAACAGCACCTGCCCGTTAACGCTTGCTGTGACCGCAGGGTGCTTTCGTTTGTTGCTTTCGCCAGGCGCGGGGGTGGCGGCAGAAAGGCGCAACGATATGGGGTCAATCGAGCTGAAGTAAACCTGCCCCGCAGTCTCCCAGGCGGCAAGGAGGCGGTGTCCACCTTCACTCAGATAGGCTGTGCTCATGGGACAGGCGTTGAGTTCCCAAGGCCCAACTCTGGTGGTGCGAAAGGTTTGCCCTTGGTCTGTCGAAGCAAGGAGGGTCATGTCTCGATGCACACTTTCCGTTGCTGCTCGGTACAAAATAAAGAGCGTCCCGTGATCATCCGCAAAGGCGCGCATACCGCAGCATCCGCATGCCCCAAGTGAAGCTGGCGAGATCGGCATCTCGCGCGCAAACGTCTTGCCTTCATCTGTAGAACGCGCCAGATAGACGCGACGATGACTCTCACCCGGCTCTGCACCCGCCGCGTGCCAGACAGCATAAACGTCGCCGCGCGCGTCCGCGGCTATAGATATCCCGCCATCGCCGCCTGTGGCGTATTGCATCAAGTTGCGCTGGGGCTCGAAAGCTGCGTGCGAATCATTGAGCCGCGAGAAAAACACCGCCATCGAGTTGGAGGGATCGCCCGAGCCGGCCTGCGAGCCAAACCAGATCACGTAGACTCGCCCGTTGCGCCCGACGGCGAGTTGTGGCCCTCGCACAGTGCCAATTGCGATCGCGCGGCCTGGCTGACTATTAACGCGAATCGGTTCCCAGAAGTCCTTTCCGTTGGGCTTACGCGAAACGTATTCGATATCCCCGCCCGACGCATCCCCGTTGAAATAGATCATGTGCAGCACACCGTCGCGGTCCAACACAGTTTGTGGCTGAATTCCTTCGTGCGGCGTGCGAAGCAGTGTAACTTGAGAGGTCTCACCAGCTCTGACGTGCTTTGAGTGAACACATAAAACGGGGATCGTCACGAAAGTCAAACAAAACGCAATTGTGATTGTTCTTCGCCCCATGCCTCTTCCTACAGTCCATCTTAGCGCATGACTATGTAGCTCCGCGATTGTAGCGAGTATCCAAAAAAGCGTAAAGAAGGACGGTTTTCGGGGAATGGAGATTCGTCGAGGCCTCGCGGGGTCCTGCATGCTACATTTTGGAGACTTCCGCCAACCTGACAACAGTCTCTGCCTTTGAGAACGCGCTCGGCTGAGCCGCTCTGCCGCTCCCTACCTGACGGCTGCCGTGAATTCACCGTAGAAGGTAGCGGTGTCCTGACCAGGCCTGCGATCTTTTATATGGATGGCTTGGGTTGGCCCCTGTTGACTGAACGATTCGAGCGCTCGACCGTATTCCTTTGTGACCTCACTGGCAGGCAATTCATGTCCCAGTGGGTCGGTACCATTCACATCCAGACATTGGCGCTAGGGCGGCTACCAAATCCTGCAAATCGTAGTATTTCAACATCCCGGGAGAAACGCCTTCTCGGATGCGCCGATGGACCCGGCTGCTCACAACCGACTCGTAGGAAACCAGCATTCCGTCCAACATTACCCTTCGGATCTTGCCATCAAGCACCGCGGCGTAAAGCAACGGCAAAGCGCCCTCGTCTTTTCCGTATCCATAGACTTGATTTGGATCGACCCCCTTGCGCGATGTGAGAACATCGACGCCACGCGAGATGTCTAAAGCGCGCATTCCTGCCATGGTCTTGCCGACAAGAAGCGCTGTCATGATGTCGTTAAAGTCCCCGAAATAGTGGTCGAATTCCCGGCTGTTCACATCCGTGTCGACTCTGGTTTCTCCCGTTCCCCACGCATCGATGGAAAGGACAACCGTCGCCTCCACCCGCTTTCGCAATACCGTCGCATATCGAGTCTGGATGCCCCTTGCCTTTTCGCTCGACGAGCTCGACCTCTAGCTCCACGGCGAGTGCTCCAGTTGCTCTACGATAATCTCCGCCATCTATACTATCTGTATCTCCCTGTTTGCGTTCTCAATAAGCAGCCACTATATACGCCTTTGCTAGCTTTCGCCTTTGAGAATTGAGTTTTAAACTGCTAAACTGCGTGGACGTTTGGGAGAATTGTCCGATGGCCAAGAGAGAATCTGGCCCAGGAAGGCCGCAGGGCGGTCAGCTACTGCTGCAAAAAGGGACAGGGCCTTCCGACGAGGAAGTTCTGACCACTTCGCCGGAAAAGAATAAGGAAACTCGCTCGACGGATGCGTCGGCGGCCGAATCTGCGCTCACCGCTCAAGCTGCTGAGCCCTCCGCGTCGAAGCCTTTTCCTATCGTTGGCATCGGCGCGTCGGCGGGTGGCCTGGAAGCTTTCACAGCTTTTCTCAAAGCGTTGCCTGCGGACACGGGCATGGCCTTTGTGCTGATCCAGCACATGGACCCGACGCACGAAAGCATGTTGAACCGGCTGCTGGCGAAAGATACTGCGATGAACGTTACGCAGATAGTGGACGGCATGGATGTAGAGCCGAACCGTGTCTATGTAATCGCTCCCAATACCGAAGCGACAATTCGAGGCGGGCTTTTGAAATTGATGATTCGACCCACCGGGTCCATTCGGCACACCCCGATCGACACCTTCCTGTGCTCTCTTGCAGAAGATCAGAAGACCAAAGCGATCGGCATAATTCTGTCTGGGATTGGGTCGGATGGAACCAAGGGATTGCTGGCCATCAAGGCCGAGGGAGGCATTACCTTCGCGCAGGATGAAGCAAGTGCAAAGTATCCAGCAATGCCGCTAACCGCAGTGGCTGCAGGGTGTGTGGATCTCGTACTTCCGCCAGAGAGGCTAGCGCGGGAATTGGCCCGGTTGATCCGGCACCCGTATCTGGAAATCGCGGCGGAAGCGGTTGCACCGGAAACTTCTCCCGTAGAAAATGGCGGTCTGCGCAAAATCTTTCGCCTTCTCCGGACCGCAACCGGAGTGGATTTCGCGAATTACAAGCAGACGACCGTCCGGCGACGGATTGCCCGAAGAATGCTGGTTCGACGATGCGACACATTACCCGATTACGCCAAGTACGTTGGGGAGCACCCGGACGAAGTGAAAGCTTTGTTCGAAGACGCGCTAATTCATGTCACCGGCTTCTTCCGAGATCCGGAAGCATTTGAGTATCTGAAGACCTCCGTCTTTCCACAAATATTCTCGCTCCTGGAGCCAGGGGAACCCGTCCGGATCTGGGTGCCCGGATGCTCCCGTGGTGAGGAAGTCCATTCCATCGCCATGGCGCTGAGTGAGTTCTTGGGCGACAGTGCCGCTCAGACCAGAATTCAGATCTTCGCTACCGACATCAGTGACAAAGACATTCAGAAGGCGAGGGCGGCGGTTTATTCCGAATCCTTGACGGCCGACCTTTCACGGGAGCAATTGCGCCGGTTCTTCACCAAGATCGAGGGTGGCTACCAAATCATCAAAGAGGTTCGTGAACTATGTGTGTTCGCCCGGCACGATGTGACCAGGGACCCTCCCTTTTCGCGTATGGATCTGATCAGTTGCCGGAACCTGCTGATTTATTTTACGACCCCTCTCCAAAGGAAGGTTCTGGGCTATTTTCACTACGCTCTCAAGCCAACGGGATTTCTGCTCCTGGGCAAGTCAGAAAGCGTCGGCGCTGCGCCCGCCCTGTTCTCGCTGAGCGACCGCAGAGCCAACGTTTATACACGGGTGATGTCGCCTGGGCAGGTGGTAACTGAATTCCGTGCGGCGGCTGAGCCGGAATTCAAGACAATGGCCCCTGCCGCCGCGTTGTTGCAGCCACCTGCGTTTGACCTGCGGAAAGAGGCGGAGCGGATCGTCTTAGAACGGTATGCTCCGCCGGCCCTTGTAGTGGATCCGAGTTTACAGGTACTTTTCTTCCAAGGCGACACAAGCCCCTTTCTCAAGCCGGCGCTGGGAGAGGCCAGCTTCAGTCTACTGAAGCTGGCCAGGCCGGATTTGATGCTACAGATCCGCGCGGCCGTCCAAAAGGCGAAGAGGTCCGGGGCGGCTCGCCGCGAGAACGTTCGCTTCAAGCGCGACGGCGAATCAATCCTAGTCGATGTGGAAGTGGTACCGATCGCGGGCCGGCTAACGAAAGACTCGGACTTCGTGGTGCTCTTCCAGAATCTACGTCGTCAGGTGCCTGACAAGAAACAACGTAGCAAGGTTGAACGTATATCAAGAAGTTCAGAACAAGCCAAAGAGATACAACAGCTGGAGCGAGAACTGGTCGCCACACAGGAGAACCTGCGTGCTCTCGTTGAAGACCAGGAAGCTGCTTCTGAAGAGCTGAGGGCAGCCAACGAGGAGATTCTTTCCAGCAACGAGGAGCTCCAGAGCACGAACGAGGAGTTGGAGACGGCTAAGGAAGAGTTGCAATCCTCCAATGAAGAATTGACGACGCTGAACGACGAATTGCAGAGCCGGAACCTCGAACTGACCCAGACGGCTGGCGAGTTGAACAATTTGCTAAACACAGTTGAGGTTCCCATTGTGATCCTGGGAGCGGATCGGCGCATTCGACGGTTTACTCCGTCGGCCGCGAAATTGCTGAATCTGATCGCAGCGGATGCGGGACGTCCCATCGGTCAAATCCGGTCGAACCTGGACTTACCGGACCTCGATCAGATGGCTTCCGGAGTGATCCGAACCGAGCGCCCCGTGGAAGCAGAGGTGCGAGATCAAAACGGATATTGGTATCTCTTGCGAATGCGGCCTTATCGGATAGGAAACGACGAGGTAGAAGGGCTTTTGATCTCAATCTCCGATATTAACGACGCAAAGCAGCTTTCAAGCGCGATTGTCGGGGCCATGGGCGAGTCACTTCTTGTTTTAGACTCGCAGTTACGTGTGGTCTCCGCCAATCGGGCTTTTTACCAGATATTTCAGGTTAAGCATGAAGAAACAGAAAACCGATCTCTCTATGAACTTGGCCAGGGCCAATGGAATATTCCCAGGCTGCGCGAATTGCTGGAGAGGGTGGTGCGTGAGAAGAATGAAATTATAAATTTCGAGGTGGAGCAGGAATTCCCAAAGATCGGACGGAAGACCATGCTGCTCAATGCTCGTGAGCTCCACCAGGAGGGACTCGGGTTACAGAAGGTTCTTTTGGCCATCGAGGACATCACCGCGCGGAAGCGGGCCGAGGCCGAATTGTATCTCAGCAAGCGCGAACTCCAGATGCTCTCAGCCCGTTTGCTGGTCTCTGCAGAGAATGAAAAGAAAAATTTGGCGCGCGAGTTGCACGACGCTTTTGGACAAAAGCTGGCTTTGCTCAATCTGCGCCTCGCCGAGATCGCCCTGCTCATTCCCGCTCAGCCTGATGTGGCAGCCGAAAAGTTGCGTAACTGTCAAGAAGAATTCGGAAATGTGGCGCGGGAAATCCAGGACTTTGCGAGGGTACTTCACCCCGCTACTCTCCGGGAAATGGGATTGGCGGCAGCACTGCGAGCTGAATGCAAGTCGTATGCTAGTCAAAACGGCACGGTGGTCAATTTTTCGGCGGAAAACATCCCCAAGGATCTGCCGGAAGAGATCGGGCTTTGTCTTTATCGCGTCACGCAGGAGGCTTTGCAAAATATTTGGAAACACGCGGAATCGAAAAAAGTTGATGTGACGGTGAAAGCCTCGGACCAGGCAATCGATCTAAAGGTGGAGGATTTCGGAAAGGGCTTCGACGTCGAATCGGCAAAGCCAAGGGAAGGATTGGGCTTAATCAGCATGCAAGAGCGAGTACGTCTGGTCGGAGGCAGTTTGGTTTTCAAGTCCAAAGCGGCTCACGGGACCGTGGTTGAAGCCCTGATCCCCCTGAAAAAGGATAGCGATGAGTCTCCCGCGAGTTCTGCTGGTAGATGACCACAGGATGTTCCTGGAGGGCCTGTGCTCCATTCTGAGCCGTCATTTTGAGGTAGTGGGTACGGCCACAAACGGTGAAGAAGCGCTGGCGGCCGAGCGGCAACTCCAACCTGATGTAATTGTGATGGATTTATCGATGCCGGTGCTCAATGGGATGGAAGCGACTCGCAAGCTGCGGGAGATGAATACACGATCCAAGATCATTCTTGTGACGATGTACACGGACCCAGCCTTTGCTAGCGAGGCTCTTGACGCTGGCGCATCCGGATATGTGTTAAAGAGTGATGCGGGCGCTGAGCTTGTTGCTGCGATCCGGGAGGTCCTTCAGGGGCAAACGCACGTTTCCCATCGCCCGTCACTAGGAGCGTGAAGCCCGTAAAGAGTAATGTAGCGATCCACCATAGCCGAGTTTGTCCCTACGTGTTCGAAGCCCTAAATCAAGTTCGGGCCTTCCGACACGCCCTCTGAACAGATCGAGGTACAAGCCGGTTCCCCCAGGACGCTTTTTCCAGGTCTCCACCGCCAGCCAATCGCTGAGTTCGGCACGGCCCTGGTTAGAGAGAGTTTGGGGCCGGAACGGTCGCTCGAGCCAATGGTGCAAAAGTTCTAAGGTCGTCAACTACGGCCCACCATAAGTCCCCAGTGTTTATGCGGTCATTCTCAAATTGTGACGCCTGCCGCAATTACCCTCAAAAAAAGTGGTTTGCCAAAATTTGCCAAAATCCGGGCGAACTGATACAGACGCAATCGTGGCGTTCCGCGCATCGCTGCCACTCCGTCTCCATCCACTGACATGGTCGGAGTCGCAAACCCACACTCTGTTCAAGTTGGAATGACTCCCTCACGGGAATGACACTTCTCCAGATTGCGCGTTTTCGTCCAAGTGGATTGTTCTGCGCTCAGATCCGTCTGGGTACGGGAAGCAACTTCTCCGGTTAGACCGTTAAAATCAGGAGGTGGCAGCCACCCTCCGATTCCTCCTCCGAACAGGATGCCCATTTACTATTCGTACCGCAACGACACAACCGGATCGACGCGCGACGCTCGGCGCGCCGGAATGTATGTGGCGGCCAGAGCGACTCCGATAAGCAGCAATGCCACCGATGTCATCGCTATCGGATCTCTCGCCGTGACGCCGTAGAGCAGGCTTGCCATCAAACGGGTTAGCCCAAGCGCCGCCGCCACGCCGATGAAAACTCCAGCCAAGGCCAGTGCCATACCTTGCCTCACGATCATCTTCCGTACGTCATGCGCGCTCGCTCCCAGCGCGATGCGAATCCCAATTTCCTGTGTCCGTTGCTGGACGGAGTACGCCATCAGCCCATAGATACCAATCGCGGCCAGCAGCAGTGCGACGCCCGCGAAAATCATCAACAGCGTCATATTGAAGTCCGTGCGCGCAGTGGATTCTCCCCTCACTTGTTCCATCGATCGGATATGCGCAACGGGCAACCCGCCGCTCGCCATGCGTAGCTCGTCTTGAATTTCTTTGCTCAGCGAGTAGGGCTCTACCCTGGTGCGGATCACCCAGGTGATGGGAATGATGCTGTTGTTCAGCGCCGTCACTCCATCGTTTCACCTGCGCCACCGGAATGTACATGATCGGGTCGGGTTTGTTGTCGAGTCCCTGATTCCGTACGTCGCCTACAATTCCGATAATTTCGCGCGGAGGTTCCTCGAACTCCGGCCCCACACCTTTGCCGATGGTGATGCGCTGCCCGACTGGATCGCTGTTTGGCCAGAACTGCTTTGCCAGCCCCTCGTTGATCAGCACTACTCCCGGTGCGCTCCCATCATCGCGATCCGTGAACATCCGCCCGCGGATCAGCGGGGATTTTGAACACATCGAAGTACCGCGGTGAAACCGTCCGCCAGCTTGCGCCGCCATGCGCCGGACCCTCGGTGAGCGGGCGCCCTTCGATCACGAACGGCAATCCAAATCCTCCTTGCAGAGGAAGGCAACATGTCGACGCGAGTGCAGTCACCCCCGGCAAACTTTCCATCCGGCGTTGCGCCTCGCGCACCAACTGATTCACTCCAGCCGTTTTGTTGAACCGCGTCCCTGTGAGCGACATCTCCATCGTAAGCACGTTATGCGCATCGAAACCCGGGTCGACGTTTCGCAGCACGCTGAACGTGCGAATCAGCAATGCCGCACCTACGAGCAGGACGAGCGCCAGCACCATCTCGGTGAACACAAGGATCGCCCGCGCCTTGTTTTGTCGCACACCGCTGCCGGAGCGCAGACCGCTCTCCTTCAGCGTCAAGTTCAGATCCGTTCGCGACGCGTTGAACGCCGGGATCAGCCCGAACAGAATTCCCGTGATGACGGACACGCCTAGGGTGAACGCCAGCACCCGCCAATCCAGCGCCACGGCAGATCCATGCTCTCCAACTCGCGGGACATCACCGGGATTGAGCGAGAGCAGCCCGCGCACTCCGAAATATCCAAGACCCAAACCAAGCAAACCTGCCACGAGTGACAACAAAACGCTTTCTGTCAGCAGTTGCCGAATGATTCGTCCGCGTCCGGCACCGATTGCCGCCCGAATCGCGATCTCGCGCTTTCGTATCGTCGCTCGCGCCAGCAAGAGGTTTGCGACGTTGGCGCACGCGATCAGCAGCACAAAGCTGACGGCGCCAAGCAAGACCAGCAGCGCTTTCCGCACATCGCCCACTACCGTGTCCCTCAGCGGCTCCGCCGTAAAGCCTTCTTGTGGACCCAGCTGATCACGAAATTTTGTTTGAATTGCTCAGCGGCTAGGTTCATCGCCGCCTTGGCTTGTTGCAGCGTAACGCCGGGCTTCAGACGTGCTGCTGCGCGCAGGTAGTGCGCCTGGTCAGTGCTATTCGGATCTGCTTTGAGTGGAAGATATATATCCGCAGGCGGATCGGACGTGAAAGTGGGATCGAGTATCCCGACCACGGTATGTGGTTCGCCGCCAAGATCGATGCTTTTGCCCACAAGGTTGGGGTCGGAGCCGAATCGCCGTCGCCATAGCCCACTTGAGAGCACCACCGAAGGCGGCCCTCCCGGGCGGTCCTCTTCGGCGGAAAACGTCCGCCCTGCGATCACGCGTGCTCCGAATAATCGGAAAAAATCCCCCGATAGCCGGATGCCCTTGAGCTGTTCCGGGCGGTCTCCCCCGGTCAGGTTTACGCCCGGACCACCGAGATCGTACGCGGCCACGTCCTGGAACACTTGCCTTTGCTCCTGTCACACCATGAACTTCGGGATCGACGTAATGTTTCCATTTCCTTGCGGTGAGCTCAGCTCCAGTTGCACCAGGCGGTCCGGTTCCGGATATGCGAGTGGCTGCAGCAGCACCGTATTGACCACGCTAAAGATGGCAGTGTTGGCCCCGATCCCGAGCGCCAGGGCCGCGATCGCTGTGGCCGTAAATCCTGGGCTGCGGAGCAGCATCCTGATGGCATAGCGAAGATCCTGCAGGAAGATTTCAAGGAACTGTCGAGTTATCATCGCCCCACCCTTCCTACCTCCATGAACCATAAAGGAAAGCAGCGCGGAGTGACTGGAGTGACTGTCCAGGACCAGAAGGACCAGGACTATCCTCATTGACGTCGGAGGCAAGTTATGGTATTACATTCCTGAAATTGTAATGGTGCACCATGGAATCGGCAATCACCGTCAAGGGTCAAGCGACCATCCCGAAAGCGATACGCGAGCATCTCGGGTTGAAGCCTGGTGATCGCGTTAAGTTTTTCCTTCATCCCGATGGCAGTGTGGTTCTTCTGCCCAAGCTTCCTGCTGGCGCTTTACGCGGCATTGTCAAGTCCCGCCGCCTGAGAGCGGTGAGCATCGCAGAGATGAACAAGGCTGCTGCTGAGGCCGCCGCCGGTGTCGCGAGGCGCGCTACGAACCGATGATTGGGCTTGACACCAACATCCTTGTCCGTTACCTGACGCAAGACGACCCGATTCAGTCGCCGAAGGCTAATGAGATCATTGAACGGCGGCTCACCGAGGCGAACCCCGGTTTCGTCAGCATTGTCGCGATGGCCGAGATTGTCTGGGTGCTTGATCGTGCCTACGGGCTGGGAGCCCGTGAAATCGCTGCGGCTGTCGAGCGCATTCTTCAAACCGAGGTGCTGGCTGTTGAAAACGAGCAGGAGGTTTTCACCGCTTTGATCGCTCTCAGGGCAGGGCAAGGTTCGTTCTCCGATGCTCTCATCGCGGCACTAGGTGCGCGAATGGGCTGTTCCCTCACTTTGACATTCGACCAGAAGGCGCTGCGGCTTCCCGGCTTTGAGCTTCCTTGAGGGTTATGGTCTCGGCGTCGCTTCGTGTTTGCCGATTACCGACGAAAGCGGGTTTCTTTTCCCGACGCGGCTCATACGGCAGGGGGTTTGCCACGGTAGCCCGACGTTTCTCATCCGAGACAAATGCGTGTGATCGCTCTGCGCTTGCAAGCCGCAGGCGAAGGCAAACTCTTCCCGACGTCCGGTGTTCGAGTTTTCACGACGCAGTCGTTAGACAAGCAATTCCGTGCGACCCATGGCACGAAAATCTAATTCCTGGCCGAGGGACCAGTGGCCTCAATACTGATAAGGGCGAGGTCGGTGGTTCAAGTCCACCCAGGCCCACCAATTACCGGTTCTCAGTTATTAGTCATGAGTTGTTAGCAAAGAAATTTGCCCTGCGGGGCTTCGATTGCGTTTTTTTTGGGGGCGCAGTTGCAAAGGTTTTTCAGCCTTCAGGTTTCGGCTTCCCCTTCCGGCTCTCGATCGCGTGGTTGCAGTTCCGTCCCTGAGGGAGAGGCTGAAACGCGAGAAAGGCCAAGTGCATCCTAACTTGAGTAGGTTGGCATGCACGCTTGATCGTAACATTCGTTCAGACGGAAGAAGAGGGAGAAGAAATGCAAGCTGGGATGATAGGCCTGCTCGGAGGAGTGATCTGCCTGGTCATGAGTGCGCCAGCTATGGCGCAGTACGGGGGCAGCAGACTCGAAAAATGGGAATTCACGCCATTCGTTGGCTATGAGACAAGCGGTTCTTATCCACTTAGTCCCACGTCAACCACGGTATTCGTAAACGACCTGCGCATTAACGGCGCGACCAGTTTTGGGACGTTCATCGGATATTCGCTCACTTCCAACTCTCAGTTTGAGTTCCTCTGGGATCGCAATCTGACTTCCTACAGCTTGCAGCCAACTCCGGGCGCTCCGTATACGAAGGCCTACGATTCGACCGTGGACCAGTATCAATTTGGCGCCCTTTATATGTTTCTTGGAGATGAGCACAAGTGGCGGCCGTACTTTGCGGGGAGCCTGGGCTTTACCCATGAATTCAACAGCGGGGGTAACCCGACGCGGCTGGACTTTTCCTACGGCATTGGCGGGGGCGTGAAATATACGCTGACACACTATCTGTCTTTTCGGGGAGACGCACGCTATATGCCGACCTATGCGAATTCCGGTCTGGCAACTTACTGCTCTCCCTACTACGGTTGCTACACCGCCAAGGTGTCGCAATACCAGCATCGTGGGAATTTCCTGGCGGGGCTGGCCTTCCATTTCTAGAAAGTCGAGCAACAGAAGGGCTAAGGCGCGGCACGCTTTTGCGCCGCCGGAGGCGGTTCCGGAGGCGGCGCAAACTTGGCATCGTCCACAGGGACATTCTGCTGGAGCTGTTCCACCTGAATGGTGAACTGGTTTCCTGGGCGTGATAGAGTCCAGCGAAACGGAGCCTTCAAGCCATTCGCTTCGCGATAATCCGCATAATCGATCTGCGTGGGATTGCGGCCGAGTGGGGTTTCGGCATAGCGGACTAGGCGAAGCAATAGGCCGGACTCCTTGTCGAAGTAGAGGAGGAGCGGAGGTTGCCCTTCCTTGAGGCCCACGACAAGATAGGTATCATGGCCGTCGATCTTTTCGCCCGCGTTCACGCGAAATCTTTCGTAAAGCGTTTTCACGTGCAGCGGGAAATATAGGTCGGCATCGATGCGCGCCGCGGCATTTTCTGCCGTGGACATCCTGTGCACGCGTCCCGGAACGCTTAGCCAGCCCTGCGTGCCGTCGAAAGCGGTGAGGCTATCGCCATTGGGGAGATGCATGACCGAGAGGCGTTTGTCGGGGGCCTTGGAATAAACGTCAACCGGGAAATGCTGGCCGCCGAACGCAGTGAGGATCCCTTTTTCCACTCGGCTGGTGACCTTTTGCAGAGCTTCGGCTCCGCCAATGGCGCCGACGTATTTGTCGAGAAGCTGATCGGCTGGCGGAAAAACCGGTTTGGGTTCACCGGCCTTGGCGGCTTCTGCCGCTTCTCGCCTCGGCTCTTCGGCCGCGATCATCGGCGTTGCCACCGGGTCCGGCGAGCCGCGATGGCAGGAGTAGCAGGTAACTTCGCGATGGCCCTCGAAGTTCTCCTTGTTGATGGCCATCATCATGCCGATCATCTTGCGCGCCGTGAGTTTCGGCTTCTTGTCGTCTTTCTCAAAAGCGCGAGCGAGGTGACAGTATTCGCATTCGACGCCCAGCGACGCGGCGATGAACTGCATCGACGGAATGACCTGATCGGCCGGGATTCCCTTTAATGCCTGAATATTCTTGTATTCTTCTTCCGCAAGCTTCGGCGAAGTTGCGGTTGCTCCTTCGGACGAACCTTTTGCCGGAGTCGACTGCGCGCGCGCTCCGGCAATCATCAGCAGCGTGAGCAACGACATCCCGCCGACAGAAAACCACGCCTTCCAATAGTAGGCATTCATGGATTCAACCCTCGCAGGTTATGACGAAAGCGCTCGCGACCTGGTTGCAGCAGGCCAATGGGTGCCGCGGAACCTATGCGCCGAGTTCCCCGCGCTTGGCTAGTGCAGTGATGCGGTCGGCGGCGCGGAAAGCGAGCGCCATGATCGTCATGGTGGGCTGGCCGCGGCCGGAAGTGACCAGACTGCTGCCGTCGCACAAGAATAGGTTCTTCACGTCGTGTGTGCGATGACCGAGATTAATCACTGAACTTTTCGGATCGTTGCCCATGCGGCAGGTGCCGAGAAGATGCACGCCAAACTGCTGCTCCTGGGCCGGGAAACTCCACTTTTTGACGGCGCCAGCGGCTTCGTGAATGGCTTGGGCGCGCTCAAAGAGCCAGTTGGAGAGTTTCAGGTCGTCGGGGTGGTCCTTGTAGGTTAGCCGCAGAGCGGGCAATCCCCAGGCGTCCTTCAGGTCTGGATCCAACGAAAAGGAATTGTTCTCGACCGGCAGAGAAGTGCCGTGGCAGAAAATCTCCATAGTTCGCGTGAAGTTGTGTGCCAGAGTGGCTTTGAATTCCTTGCCCCAGCGCGGGGTTTCCGGCGGGATTCCCCCGAAAGCAAAGGAAATAGGAGTGAAGTCGTAACGGGCGTCGAGACCGCCTCCGCCGTAGAAGCCCACCTTCTCATGGTTGAGTTCGTAAAAATCATGCAGCACGCGGCTGACGCAGTAACCTTTGTAGTCGTTGAGCGGCTGCTCGTAAACACCAGTGACGGTGCCGCCGCTGTTGAACATCAGGTTTTTGCCGACCAAGCCGCTGGAGTTCGCAAGACCATCCGGAAATTGCTTGTTCGCGGAAAGCAGGAGCAAGCGGGGCGTTTCAGCCCCGTTCGCGCAAACCGCTACGGCCTTTGCCCTTTGCAGATGCGTGTTGCGCTTTTCATCAAAATAGACTGCGCCGATGGCGCGCCCGTTGGAGTTCAGTTCGATCCGATGCACGTAGGAATTCGGGCGAATCTCGCAACGGCCGGTGCGCTCGGCCACGCGAATCGCAGCCACGAGCGAGCTGGATTTTGCGCCGACCTCGCAGCCGAAGCCGAGACAAAAACCGCACTGGACACAGGCGCTGCGGCCGGGCCGCGGCTGGGAAAGAATCGCCATGGGGGCCGGGAACGGATGCCAGCCCAGCTTTCGGGCGGCGCGTTCAAAGAGCACTCCCGAAGATTTCACCGGCAGCGGCGGCATGGGATAAGGCTTCGAGCGAGGAGGATCGAACGGACTTGCGCCGGCCAAGCCGGAAACGCCAATCTCCCATTCCACCTTCGTGTAATAGGGCTCGAGGTCCGCGTAGGCGATGGGCCAATCGACGAGGGTTGACCCGGGAATCGATCCCACTTTGCTGCGCTCGATGAAATCAATTTCATGGAACCGCCAGAAGTTTGCCGTGAAATGCACGCTGGTCCCGCCCACGCAGCGGCCATAAACAAGTGCGCGCTGGGGCTTGGCCTTTTCGTCGGGCGTTTTGCGAACCGTCGTCGGTTGCTGCTTGGGATGATTGGTGAGCTTGTCCAGCGCCAAAATTTCGATTTCGTTGTGCGTGAAATCGGCTTCGCTCAGGTAAGGGCCCTGCTCAAGGACCACGACGCGAAAACCGTTCGTAGAAAGCTCTTTAGCCAGAACGCCGCCGGCAGCGCCGGAGCCGACGATCACGAAATCCACTTCGTCCGAAGTCTTGTACTTGGGCTGGTCCACGGTCATTTCTTCTCTGCTTCTTTCATTTCTTCTTTCGCCGCTACTTCCCAACCGGGATAGCCCTTGTCGTAATAGCCAAACGGCGGCTGAAACATGTATTCGCGTGCGCGGCCTATTACTTTCCAGCCGGCGCCATCACGGTTGCCGCCGTAATCGGGGTCGATCAAGAATCCCGCGATGGTGTGCTGGCGAAGCGTTTCAAAAAAGTTTTGCGCGCCCGGACTCGTGCGGAACCTGCGCTGCCGCCCGTGTGGACTTTGCTCGTCGAAAGAATGCAGCACTTCGTCCTGCTGTTCGGGCGCCAGCGCGGAGAATCTGGAAGTGCCGGGGAACATCTCTGCGACCCTGGCTTGCAACTCCGGCAAGCCCTCGCGGTAGGTCTTTTGATCGTCGATGCCAAAAGTGGTAAGGGCGCGATCGATGAAGTAAACCACGCCGGCTTCGTGCGCTCCCGGCGTCTCGTCGCTGGGAATAATGCGGGAGGTGACGGCGTCAACCTCTTTGGCTTCTTCCGCACCGAAGAATTCGAATTTGGCAGCCACAGCCGATTGCGCGGCGTGGCGTGCGTGTGTGGCGGCCGCCAGGAGCGCAGGCCAGTGCGCGGAAACCCAGACGGAAGAAAGCCCCCCGGCTCCTTGAGCCAGGAAACGACGACGGCTGACGGATGCATCCATTTCTTCGAACCTCAATTATGACTCTGCGAATGTAAGCGGAGAGAAAACAAGCGTCAAGGAATTCTTGGTCGCTTCCGCAGAGAACTCAGAACCAAAATGGTTTTGTACATAGACCGCCGGGTCAATGAGGTGCCCGCCGGGCGGAATCTTTTGAGACGCGCACAATTGTAAGCTTCTCGTTTGGCCGAAAGCAAACGAGACGCTGGGTTTTCGAAATCCAAAATTTGCGATGCCAACTCCCGGTGGTGTACGATGCCGCCCGCTTTTGAACGCTCGCGCCCATTTCGCAAAATGAAGTCAGTCTGAGAGACTATTCACTGCATATGGCTACCTTCACCGGGGCAATTGGCATTGGAAGCAAGTGGCTGCTCGATAAGATCGTCGGAGCCATTGCGGCAACGGGAATCAATCCAAACATCCTCACTTTTCTAGGGTTGGTGGTGAACTTTGGAGCTGCGGCCTTTTTTGCCATCGGCGGATTTCGCACCGGGGCCATCATCATTTTTTGCGCGGGGTTTCTGGACATGCTGGACGGTCAGGTGGCGCGGAAACAGAACCGCGTGACAGCGTTCGGCGCGTTTTACGATTCGACGCTCGACCGTTACGCGGACATGGCGCTGTACATGGGCCTGCTGGTGTACTACTCCGTGAGCGGGCACACGCCGTACGTGATACTTGCGGCGGTGGCGACCGCGGGTTCGGTGATGGTCAGCTATGCACGAGCCCGCGCCGAATCGCTGATTCCGCTGTGCAAAGTCGGATTCATGGAGCGTCCAGAGCGGCTGGTGCTGCTCATCATTGGTGGACTCTTCAATCGCATGGGGCCGGTGTTGTGGGTGATTGCGGTCGTGTCAACCATCACCGTGATTCACCGCATTGTTTTCACCTGGCAGGAAACCAAGGCCGGGCGTACCTTGCCCGGAATCAAGCTTTCGCTGTAACTTCGCGGCTGCTTCTATGGCTCATGCCTATTGTTGAGCTCAAAGCAAAGACGCTGTTGGGAAAAGGGGAAGGGGCGCAAGGGGGCCAACAAGGACCCTTACAGGTTCCCGCCTCTCACTCGAACCTCCAAACTGCGGCTCGGGTGTCTGCTTTGCGCTTTGAGCGCTTCTTCCACCGGCGCAGAGATAATTTCGCGCACGCGGTCGCGTAGTGCGGGAACGTCCTCTTTGCCGAGACCTTTCGTCTCGATGGTATCGTGCAAGTAGACGGTGATTTTTCCCGGCCAGAGCATCCAGTGCCCAGTGCGGAAATGCTGAAATGAGCCGACAAGGCTCACCGGGACGATGGGAACGCCGAGCTGCTGCGCGACGCGAAAGCCGCCATCCTGGAATTCGAGGACATGACCGTCGCGAGTTCGCTTGGCCTCTGGAAAAATGACCAAGCTGGTGCCGGTGTTAATGGCTTCCAGCGTGAGTCGCCACATCCGTTTTAAATCCGAGGGACGCCGTATGTTCGGTACGGGAACGTTCCCAAAGCGTTTCATGAGCGGGCCGTACGCAGGGATCTTGAAGTGTGATTCCAGTTCCCAGCCGCGCACAAACTGCGGAATGGCGCAGTAAAGCATGAACGGATCAAAGAGGTTGACGTGGTTCGAAAAAAAGAACGAAGTGCGGTTCGCGTCGAAGCCAGGTGAACGGCGAACCTCGACCTTCGCTCCGGAAAGAAAAGCGATTCGCCGGCACAAACCCCGCTGAAGGCTATCGTGTTTGCGAGCGTCGAGAAAAATTCCCAGAAAAACAAGCACGGGCACCGCCAGAAAGAAGTGCAAACCGCTGGCAATCCAAAGAAGGACGCTGCGCAGAACGAACCAGGCCGTTTTCATAGGAACACATCAAGCGCTGAGGGAATAATATCGAGCGACCGGCATTCCAGTCTCGCAACCTCGCCGTCGATCATGATGTCCACCGGCTCGGCCACGTTGAATTCCACGTGGCGCACCGCGCGCCGCGAAGCGAGCGGATGGTGGACATGCGAGCCATCGTAGAGCCGAGGCAAGTTGCGCAGCAGACCCAGCCGCCCAATCGGCCCCCAGCGGACAAATTCGATCAACCCATCTGCCGGATCGGCTTGCGGCGCAATCAGCATGGTGCCACCCGTGTACTTGCTGTTGTTGAACGTAAGAAAGAGCGAACACCGTTCGTCCCATTCCTGGTCTTCGTCGCAGCGCAGCGCGAAGGAACGGCGGTGCAACTGCACCACCCGGACGAATACCCCAAGCAGGTAGCCCAGAGGTCCGAAGGCCTTGAACGCGCGGTTGGTCAGCGCCGCGACATCGGCGGTAAAGCCGACGCTCAAAAGGTTGAAGGAAAAAACTTCGCCGGTGGCATGATTTAGGCGAATCAGATCAATGACACGCTTGCGATTCTCCAAAATCGCCTGAGCGGAAGCCTCCGCCCCGTTGTTCGAGAAATCGCGCAGGAAGGAATTGCCGGTCCCTAGGGGAAGGAATCCGAGGGTGACGCGCTCGACGGACTTGCGGCCCGCAAACACGCCGTTCAAGATTTCGTGTGTCGTTCCGTCTCCGCCGACCGCAAGAAACTGGCGATAGCCCTGATCGTAGGCCTCGCGGGCAAGCTCGACAGCGTGTCCCGGGCACGTCGACGCCACGCTGTCCACTTGCAAGTTGTTTTGACGCAAACGCGCAAGCGCCGGCCCAGCGAGTTTCGCGGAGCGGCCGCCGCCGGCAGCGGGGTTCACGATGGCGAAAAAGCGTTGTGTTTGGTGCATGCCTGAATGAGGAGCTTTGTCTCCGGAAACACAGAATTCTCGGCCGAACCGGCACGAAGAGTCACAAGGGCAGAATTGCAGCCGCTCGGTCCAGCTTCGCGAGACGCTCGGCCAGGACATTTCTCTTGATCTTCAGAGAAGCCGTTCGAGGAAAATCCTCCTCGAGAAGAACGACCCCGTGAATCCGCTTATAGTTTAGCAGGCGCTGGTTGCGCGCGCTGATTTCGGCGCGGAGCTCGTTATTAAGTCGTTGGCCTGGTTCCAAATGAAGCGCGAGCACAAGCTGTTCTCCGGTCATGGAACGCTTGGGCCAGATGTAGTTGGCCGCAAAAATGCAGAATTCCTTTACGGGCAGGCCCTCGAAAACGCCTTCAATGTCTTCGGGGTAGATATTTTTGCCCTCCTCGGTGACGATCATGTTTTTCTTGCGCCCGGCGAGCTGCAAGTGGCCGTGCTCGTCGAATCTTCCCAGGTCGCCGGTCATCAGCCAGCCGTCAACAATCGTCTCCGCGGTGAGTTCCGGATCGTTGAGATAACCGTTCATCACCGTTTTGCTGCGGACGGCGACTTCGCCAATGCCATCACTGGCGGCGTTCACGATGCGCACCTCCATCCCGGGCAGCGGTTTGCCAACAGTATCCGCGCGAAACGGTTTGAGATCATTGACGGTGATGGCGGTGCCCGCCTCGGTCAGCCCATAGCCATTGGCCACGGGAATCCCAAGGTTGTAGAAGAACTGCAACGTGTGCGGCTCGCTGAATGCCCCACCCACAATGATGGCGCGCAATTCGCCGCCAAACGCTTCGTGCACTTGCTTTAACAGCAGACGGCTGATCTGCGGGCGTGGCCGACCTTTGGTCACCGCTTTGTTGATGGCCACGAGCGCATTGAAAAGTCGGCGTTTGCCCGCGGGCAGAGCATCAAGGCGCGCCTCCAGGCCTTTCTGCAAATTCTTCAGGACCAAAGGCACAAGGCTGACGTACGTGATCTTATACTTCGGAAAAGCGTCGCGCACATATTCGGGTCGCAGCGTGCGCAGATGTACGACAGCAGCGCCGCAAGTGAAAGGTCCAAGAAATCCCACCATGAAATCGATGGCGTGGTTGGTCGGCAGAATGCTGAGGTAGCGGACGCCAGGCCAAAAGGGGTAGAGCGAAGTCAAGGCGACGCACTGCTCCAAATAATTTTCGTGCGTCATCATGCAGCCCTTGGGCCGGCCGCCAGTTCCCGAAGAGTACACGATGCAAGCGGTGTCTCTGCGTGCGCGTGGAACGAGTACCGGCTCGCCCGTTGCGCGAAATTCTTCCCAGCGCAGCGCGCCTGCGAGTTCCGCGTTGGGCGGAGCTTCGGTCACAAGAACGGTTTGCACGTTCGTCGATGCGCGTCCCCCGGAGGCCCCGAGTTGCCGCCAGATAGGATATTCGGTAACCAGCACCGAAGCGCCAGAATGTTTGAGGAGCTGCCACTGTTCATCGGGCGTGAGCTTATAGTCGAGCGGCACCAGCACGCCCCCTCGAAAGAAGATGGCATATGCCGAAATCAGCCACCTAGACTGATTCGTCATGATGATGCTGGCGCGATCTCCCGAGGAGAAGCCTGCATCCTCGAAAGCTTTCGCCAGCTGATGGGCGCGCGACTTGAAATCGCGATACGTCAGGCGTTCCTTCTCGCGCTCGCGGTCGGCCTCAATCAAACACACTTCGGCTGCGAAGCGGTCTAGAGCGTCCTTCAACGCCGCTCCGATGGACGGATATTTGCTCAGATCCAGCATTGGCGAAAACAAGTCAGCCATGGAGAGCCGGAAGCAGCGGACAAATAAGTTTCAGAGAATGATCTCTTGACGCCCTCGCGTAATAAACGGTAAGGGACGTCGCCTAGCGGCCCCAACGCGACAGTGTTCCCTGCGATAAAATCCAGTTTGTGAGCGCCAATGACCTTTCCCCGGTCATTGGCGGGAACCGCGGCCTGACGTTGGTATCGGATTCCATGCGTCCGTGAATTAACTGCCAGCGCCGATGGGTAAATCGATTCCGCGAGGGCGGGGCCAGGACGTCGATGAAGCTCGATCGGGCAGGCAATGACTCTGCCAGTCAAATACTCGCCGCGCGCTGTGGATTCAGCCAAGGGTCTTCTCACGATCGCCGTCTCTCTGTGACTCTGTGGCTGAAGCGGCTCGCTCACAGGCGGGACTGAATGCGTTCGGCTAGGGTCTTGAAGTCGCTCACGCCTTGAACCTCGTAATCGGGCAGCTCGATACCGAAATGATTCTCCAGGCGCGAAAGCATCTCCAGGGTTTGCAGGCTGTCAATACCCAGCTTTTTGAAAAAATCGTCTTCTGGCGCGAGCGAGCCCGCCGGCAATTGAAAATGCTTGGCCGCCAGATCGAGCACCTCCCGGGTCGTTTGTTCGAGCGTGCGCATATCCCCCAGAATTTATCACTCTCCCGGAAAGAAGAAAAACCCGCCGTGTCGGTTCAGCCCGCTTCCGCCGTGGCTGGCTTCCATCCACTCGAGACGACCCCAAAAGGCTCGAAGACGCGCACGCGGCGGCGCCCGTCCCTGTCCGCATCCGGTCTAGTGGGCAGACAAAGCGGCTTGGCATTTCGCGAGAATCTCGTCCAATGCTTCGCCGACCAAGGCGGAGTACGCAACCCCGAGGTGCACCTGCGCCGCTCCCGAGGCGAACCAGCAACCGCGACGTCCGGCCAGCGCTTGCGGTTTTGTCGTCTCTTTCATGCCGAGCACTTTGCTATAGAAACCGCGTACGCGGTCTTCACTTCCTTTTGACATGGCCAGCTGTACGTGATCCGTGCCTGGAACTTTCATCAGATGTTCCAAGCTAAGGCAGATATGGCATGGGGCCAGAGTCTTCGACGAATTTCTTGAGGGCAGCCATGACTTCGGGCCGGGTGAAAAGTTCGCAGAAAATGTCAATTTCCTCCCGCAACTCCTCGTGCGGAACTGGTTTCATGAACTCCTTGGCGGCCGCGCGCGCCACCGGATCATATTTTGACACCTGGGTGGCCGTGGACCGGGCGACGCGAAGAGCTTCTCCTTCACCGGCAAGCTGTGCCACGAGCCCCAAGGCATGTGCGCGACTGGCATTAAGGGTGCGGCCCGTAAACAGCAGATCCCGCACGACTGCGTTGCCCAGGTCGCGTTTCAGACGCGGGACGCCTCCAAATCCGGGAATAAACCCCAGGCGCAGCTCCGGAAAAGCAAAGCGCGCCATTTTGTCGGCGACGATGATGTCGCAAGCGAGGGCGAGCTCAAGTCCCCCGCCAAAGCAAGCTCCGTGAACCGCCGCAATGGTGACAAATGGGGTCGCGTCGATTGCGTTCATAACCGCGTGAATGCGCTCCAGAAAGCGGCGAATTCCTTTTAGGCGTTCTCCCTCAGGAATCGACATTGCATGATGATAGAGTTCGCGCAGGTCTCCGCCTGCAGAAAAAACAGATTTTCTGGCGCTCGAGATAATGCAGGCGGAAGTCTCGGGGGCGAGCGTGCCAAAGCCGCCAGCGAATATTTCCAGCTCCTCGAGCATGGCCGTGCCAATTTCATTGGCAGGTTCATGGTCGAGTGTCAGTTCGATGCACCCTTCGCGCCATTCCCAGCGCAGCGTCTTGCCCTTGAAGCTCTTCATGCGTGCTGCCTGCTGACCGCCTCGCGTTCTTTTTTCTCTTCGTACATGGCGTAGATTTCGGAGGCGAAGCGCGCGCTGACGGCGTCGCGGCGAAGCTTGCCATTTAAAGTCAGCAGCCCGCTCTCCGGCGTGAACGCATTGCCGATTAGCTTAAAATTTCTGATCTGGCGGTAATGCGGAAGTTCGCGATTCACCTCGTCGATCGCTGCCTGAACCTCAACAGGCTCGACTCCTCCCGCAATGAGCGCGCAAAGGCAGCTGCGCCCGTTCCCGACAATCACCACTTGCTGGGCCGCGGGAAGGAGCCCGGCAATTTTCTCTTCCATCGGCTCCGGCGCAACCTTATGTCCCGAGTTCAGAACAATCAGGTTTTTAATCCGCCCGCTGATGCGCCATTTCCCGCGAGCGTTCCTCTCGCCCTGATCGCCGGTGTGGAACCAACCATCCTGAAGCACCCGCGCCGTTTCTTCGGGACGGTTCCAGTAGCCAGGGAAAATATGCGGCCCGCGGGTGACGATTTCTTCGTTTTCGCCGACGTTCATCTCCATTCCAGGAATTGCGGAGCCAACATAACCTGGTTCCGCGGGTTCCCGCGGATCATCCATCGTGCAGATGCCTGTGGTCTCCGTGAGTCCGTACGCCTGTAAGACGGGAATGCCCAGCATCTGGAAAAATTGTTGCGTCTCGGGAGCAAGCGGCGCTGAACCGCAAATCAGAGCGCGCAGGTCGTGGCCAAAACGCGCCTTGATTTTGCTGAAGATGAGTTTCTTCGCAAGCCAGAGCCAAAGTCTGTCCGTGGCGCTAGCGCTGGCGGCTTTTTGGCGCTGCCACGCCGCGCGTGATTTCCCATCGAGCAACTGAATCGGCGCAGCGCGCTTGGAAAGCGCTTCTTCCACGCCGCGACGCACGCGTTCCAGCAGTGTGGGTACGTTCAGGAAGTAGTTCGGCGACGATAGACGGATTTCATCCGCGAGCCGGTTCAGGTCGGTTGAAAGCGTAAGTGTCGTCTCGCGCGTCAGGCAGGAAAGCAGAAGCAGCCACGACGCCGCAAAATTAAAGGGCAGGTAGTGAAAAACGCGGTCCGGTCCTCCTCCGCCCGTGGCAGTCATCAGTTGTCCGAGGCGTTCGGTGGTTCGCCCGAGCATATAGTTCAGGTTTCCCACATTGAGGCACACGCCTTTCGGCTCCCCGGAAGTGCCGGACGTGTAAATGATCGTGACGATTTCGGAGTCCGCGCGCGCAACAGCCCCGCCGGGACCGGCGGCTTTGGACACATTTTCGTTCAGTGCTTGGTCGAGCGTGACTCGCGGTGGCGCGTCGTGCCACGCCTGCGCGAGCGCTTCTCCGGGTGCAGCATCGCCCACAAAAAGCAGTCGCGGCCGGCAATCTTTCATCATGCCCGCGAGTTCGTCCGCCGCCTGGCGGGCATAAAGGGGCACCACGATTACGCCCTCGGCCATCATTGCCAGATCGATCGCAACCCAGGCGATGGAATTGGGCGCCAGCAAAGCGCAGCGGTCTCCGGGCTGGATGCCGGAATGGCGCAGGAACGCCCGCACTTTTCCTACTTGCTCAAGCAATTCGCTTCCGGCTACACTCAAAAATTGCTCGCCGCGAATCTCCCGCAGCACGACGCGGTCATCTGCCCTGTTCAACTGCGCGAAAAGACTTTCAAGAAAATTTGCCATGAACGATCAGTGAGCCGCGGCCAGCGTGCCCGCAGACGCGTCATAACGTTCCAGGAGGTGAAGAAGGTTCTCGCCGAGCGGCGGCAGGTAGTCTTCCCAGGAAAGGACCCCGCTGCGGATGGGGAAGCCCGGATACTGGCGATGCACGGCGTTTTCGAGAAACGTGCCCATGCGCGCCATCACTTTGAGATTGCGCACCACCGTCCGCCCGATGCCTTCGCGAACGCCCTCCGCTTCCTTCACCAGCGCTTCCATCACCTCGAGCAGCTTCGATTCGAGTTCAGGATCATCCACGGTCAGCAATAGACTTTGATGGCCGCGTTCGCGCATTAGGTTCTGGATGCGCTCGTCCATGGTCACCCCCGCCGAGGCTACCAGGCTCGGCATGGAGGTCACGATGCCGTGGTAGCGCGAGGATACCATGTAGGAACACGCTCGCAAGATGGAAACCAGCTGGAACATGTCATAGTCGTCGGGGTCAAATACCGGAGTGCCAGGGAGCTGCTCGGCGATCTTGCGGCAGGCATCGGCGTCGAGCCGCTCCATGGCCACGAGGATCGGAAATACCCGGTGCCGTTGCAAGAAAGCTTGTGTCGCTTTGCTGAAGCCGTTGATGTATTGCCCGTATTTCCTTTGCACCTCCGCTCCGGACTGGAAAAAGTAGACGGTGCGATACTGACTATCCTTGAAGGCGCCGGTCGTCCGGCGTGCAAGGTATTTAGCGATCGAAGCTTTCACCGGCCAAACATAGGGGTGGATAGGACATAAAACGAGAATCGGCGTCTTTTCATCCCAGCCCGCCTGGCGCAGCGTCTTTCGCGCGTATTCTGCCGGGTGCGGCTCAAAGGTCCACGCGGTGTCGGTGCCGAGCTCGGTGGGGATCCCGAGCGAACTCAACAGTTGCTGGGATTCCAAGTTGCGTGTGATGACCAGCGAGTCCTTGACGTACCGCCGGCACATGGATTCGACCAAGCCGTCCATCTGCCCCGCCTCGCCGCCGTAGCCAATCGAAAGTTTGTTTTCGGCGGAGGCCAGCCCCAGCGAACCGATCATCATCGTTGTCAACGCGTTGGCGAACTTGCTTTTGAACATCGAGCCTTCGCACGCGATGACGCCGTGGTTCGGCCGCACCTCGTGAAACAAGAACGGCGGAAAAACGTCGGGCAGATAGACCTGCCGCGTGCCTTCAAAGTAGCCTTTGGTTCGCCCAAAATCCTGCGTCATCACGCTGAAGTCGACGTTGTCCGCTCCGAGCACGTGCCGCAGCTGCCGCAACATTTCCTGAACGCGCACGTCGCTGCCGGTGTTCCGCGTGCCGTTGTAGCCCGCGAAGAGCAGCTTCAGTTTTTCGCCGGCGCTCCAGGGCTTGCCGAGACCGAGCATCCAGCCAAAGCGCCGCAGCTCGACGAGCGCGCTCAGCCATGCGACGAGAAGAAAATCGGTCATGCGCTTGCTCTCCCCACCGCGGTCCTCTGCACGCTCGAATTGCCTGGCCAGGGCTTTGCCGGATAACGAAAATGATTTTCCCGGCTGAATTTTAGGAGCCCTGCGGCATACGTTGAAAACTTTGCGGGCGCCTCGCCCAGTTCCGCGACCACGCGCGAATTGTCGAACACCGTATTCCAATCCAAATACGGCCAGAATACTTTCAGCCGGGAAGCCGCGTGCCCGACCGCCCCGCGGCGATTTGCCGTCCAATTCACCCCTCGAGAAAACGGTCCGCCGAGCCACGGCCAGAACAAAGGCCTGCGCATTCCGCCCGCCTTGGCGATCGCATCGGTTATTTCCAGGTACGTCTCGGATCCCCTTCCAGACGACAGGTGATAGATGCCATGCACGGGCGCATCTTTTTGATGAATGGTTACCACCGCTTTACCTACGTAGTTCGCCGGCACGATGTCGATTCGATCGTGAGGCCGCAGGGGAAGCACTGGCAACCTCGCGAGCAAGTGCACCGCTTGCACCATATCGAATTGTGACGTCTCGGGCCGCCTGCTGTCTCCCAGCACAATGGCGGGGCGGAAGATCGTCTTCGGCACTTCGGGTAGCCAGCGGTTCGCCATGTGCTCGCAAAACTTTTTTGTGCGCGCGTAAGGATCGTAGTCGGAACGTTCCCAGTCGATCGCATGTTCCTCCGTCACCAAAGCATCTTTCCTTTTTCCCGCGACTGCCACCGTAGAAACGTGTGAATACCTGCGCAAACCGTGGCGGTCATGGGCCCGACGCGCAAGTTGAATCACTTCGAGGGTGCCGCGCAGGTTCACATTCAGGCACTGCTTCTCCGATTTGCGGTTCAACGAAGCCGCGCAATGAATCAGCGAATCGGTCGTATCCACCAGCGCGCGATATTCCTCACCGGGCAAGCCGAATTCTTCCGCGGTCAAATCCCCGCGGAAAATGCGCACGCGCGCGTCGAGGTATTCGAGGAATTCCGGAAAATTAAAGTGCAGTTGCAGGGAGGTCCACAACCGCTCGCGCGCTTCTTGTTCCGTTTTCGCGCGAACCAGCAAATTCAGCTGGTCGCGATGCCCGGTGAGGAGCCCCGCCGCCACGTAGCTGCCCAAATAGCCGGTCGCGCCGGTTACGAAGGTCGCCATGGTCAATCGGACGACGGCGCCGCTTTGGAAAGAGCCGCATGCTCTGCAGGCTGGCCGTTGCCGTTCCACTCGAGGGCGCGCGGCTCGCGCGCTTCTAGCGGCCGCCCTTCCATCAGCGGGTAGCACCAACGCCGCAAGGCGGGGATGTGCACGTTAATCCAGTAATCCCACCAGTCCACGGCTTCCGGCGTGAAATCGAAAAGCTCCCGCTCCCCCGGCGGCAGCGCGGCGGAAAGCAGCCGCGCGTTTTCGCATTCGAAAACGTGCTCGTTGTGCAGAATGAAGGGCTCATAAAGCTCGATGAGTTTTTGCGCTCGAATCAGATCCCGCTCAGCCTTGGCAAACGGCGCTTTCTTCAGGCGCAGGGTTGCGGCCACGCGATTGATACCAGAGACCACGGCTTTCTGCATGGGAATCGACAGCCGCTCGTAGCGTTGCTTCGATACGGGAATGGTCTCGAACTTCACCTTTAACCAGTTTTCAATCGTCTGCGAGCTGCGGTAATGCTTGCGGTGCGCCAGTCCCGTCAGCTCAATACTGCGTCCCATGTTGACCGGATTGATGGCCGAAGTTGCCAACTGGTATAGCCGCGCGTGCCGCCGCGTCACGAGCGCGCCGGCAATCAGGGTCATCCCGCGGCTCACCATGTCCACGGGAATCACATCCAGGCATTTCCGCTCATTCGAGGGAAGCTGGCGGAAGTTTGTGCCGAGTAGGTACGACAGCGGCCCCGACGTGTTGATGCCCTCGTTCCACCCGGTAAACGGCGAGCGCTCCGAGCTCTCCACGATCGATGGGCGCACAATGGCAATCGGAAGGTCCTTGCCCTGCCGCGCCAGAATCGATTCGCCCAGGCTCTTCGTGAACGTATAAGTGTTGGGCCAACCCAAGTGTTGCGCGCGGCGCAGGCCTACGTGGGTCAGACGGTTGCGCACCCAGCGCGCGCGGTTGCGGCGGAGAACGCCCTCGAGTTCCGCCGCAGGCGCCGCAGTTTCGTCCCCGCCTCGCCCCAGAACGTGCCGGCGAAGCGCTTTGCTCAATTCGGGACTCTCCGCGCGCGCTTCGATACGCCGGATCCGCTCGCGCAGCGAGGCAATCTCATTTTCCGCATCGAAATGTGAGTCTTTCGCCAGATTGTAATTGTCTTGCAACTGTTCCTCGACGCGCCCGTCGCGCATGCCCGCCGCGTAACAGGTCGAAAGGTGCATCAGCCCGGAATGCTTGCATTTCCGCAGAAATCCGAGCAAATGAAGCGTTGAATCCACATTTGAGGAGAGAGCATCGCGCAAATCCGGGTTGAAATCCGTCAGGCCGGCGCTGTTTACGATCAGGTCGAGCGATCTTTCCAGTCGCGCTTGCGTAGCCTCATCTAGGCCCAGACCGGGCAGGCTCACGTCTCCTTCGGCTACCTCCACCTTTTCGCTCAGGAAGGCGCCAAGCTTTCGGCCGTGTTGTTTGTCGAGCGTATCAAACGCCGGGGACTCCTCGACGATTTTCTCGAATCGCCGTTGCGCCGAAGTAGTGCGGTTGCGCCGAATGAGCAGCGTGATTTTGCCGATGTTCGGAATCTTTTCGAGTAAATCCACGAGCCAGACTTTGCCAATGAAACCGGTGACCCCGACAAGCAGAATGTGCCGGTTCGCCAAGGCTTCGCGCACGGAGAAGCCCTCAACACGCGGCGCCGCCCCAAAAACCGCCACCGGCTTCTTAATCGAAGACTTCGGCCGGGCCGTCGGCTGGATGCCTTCTTCCAGAAGTTCCGGCTTCTCGGTCCAACCAAGCTGGCTCAACAGCCTTTCTCGAGGAATTCGTCCATCCACCGGACTGCTCGCCAGCCGCGCCAGAGGTCCCCGCGGGCGCACCACGGGATCGAGCAACCGACCCGTTGCCTGGCCATTGCGGTACTCCAGCCTGTTTGCGATAAACGCTTCCGCTCCGAGATGATGTGCCAGCGGGCGAAGAATGTTTTCGAGCAGTTGCCCGACCAGTACGACATGTCCTCCCTCGCGCGCCGCAGCGACGATCTTTTCCACGGCCCCTTGCCGCAGTTGCGGCTTCAGCACGTAGTGGAAATACTCTTCGCCGAGCAGGTCCAAGCGGTCGCGGCTCACGCCTCGGAGTAACAAGTGCAAAAACCGCGTGGCGAAAGTGCGGCTTGCCGCATAGGCAAACGGCCGGGCCAGGGCCATCCCCGCCATCCCGGCGCGTCGCGCCCAGCGCTCGGAGAAGCTTCGCGCATTCCAGGTGAAGAAGCCTACCGGCCGCAGGGCACCCAGCTCCATCAGGGATCCTTCCACTCGCCAAAAACTGGTCTTTCCGCCGGTCGCCGAGAGGAGGGTTTGATCCGACTTGGAAACACCGCTGGTCATCGCTTGTTCGCGGCTAGCGCGCACCGGTCCGTTCCTCACAAGGTTCTTTGAAAAACGTGATCCTTTGAGACGTTCTCATTTTGCAATCAAACGGTTCTTGGACGGAATCGCAGCCTGCTGTTTTTCACACGACCAGATTGCCCGGCTCTCTAACCAGGCTGCTTAAGAAAGGTAAAGGTAGCATTCTCAAGGCCTTCCCGCAAGGCAAGGTGAAGATTGGTAAGATTCGTGGCTTGCTGCGGCTCTATCGGCGGAAAGTTTCATCCTCGAAAAGTAGGCTCACTTCCTTTCATTGCGCAAAAGCTCGGCGGCGGGGAGGGATGGCTAAACGCCCCAGCCATACCGTTCGGCGTGTTCAAACGTCCGCTGCATCTCTTCTCTCAAAATTTCCGTGAAGACCGACCCGCCCACCACGCGCGCTTTGGGTTCAGCGATGTCTGGGGTGCGATAGCCTGCGGAGAGAACGCGCGTCAGCGATTGTTCCACCCAATCCGCTTCGAGCGACAGTCCGAAGGCGTCCCGCAGCATCATCGTGGCGCTGAGAATCGAACCGATAGGATTCGCGCTGTCCGTCCCCACCAGGGAAGGCGCGGAACCATGAATCGGTTCAAACAGCGGCGCCCTATCCCCAAAACTCGCCGAGGGAATGAGCCCGATCGAGCCGACCAGGGCCGCCGCCGCGTCGCTCAAAATGTCCCCGAACATGTTGCTGCACAGCATCACGTCAAATTGCGACGGCTTCAGCGTTAATTGCATCGCCGCATTGTCCACGTACATATGTTCAAGCTTCACGGAAGGGTACACCGCGTTCATGGCCGTCACCGTTCGCCGCCAGAGCTGCGAACTGGTTAGAACATTGGCCTTGTCCACGGAGCACAGTCGCCGCGTGCGGCTTTCCGCTCGCCTGTAGGCAAACGCGGCAATCCGCTCGATCTCCGGAGTCGAATAGGACTCTGTGTCCCATGCCCGCTCCACGCCGTTTTCCGCCACGTTGCCGCGCTCTCCAAAGTACATTCCTCCGGAAAGCTCGCGAACGATTTCCAGGTCCAAGTCGCCCAGCCTTTCCTGCTTCAGCGGCGACAGCCCGCGCAGCGGCTCAATGAGTTTCACCGGGCGCACGTTGACGAAGAGCTCCATGCCCTTGCGCAGGCCAAGCAGTCCGCTCTCTGGCCGCTTCCCGACCGGCAGGGCATCCCATTTGGGCCCGCCAACCGCGCCCAAAAAGACAGCGTCGACTTTCCGGCAAACCTCCAGCGTCTCAGGGGGCAGAGGCGTTCCCGCGGCGTCAATGGCTGCGCCGCCCAGCGGAAGTTCGACAAATTCAAATTCGTGATTGAACTCGTGAGCCGTTTCCCGCAAAACGGTTGCCGCAGCCCGCGTGACTTCAGGCCCGATGCCGTCTCCCGGGAGCAAAACGATCTTCTTCTTCATGGTCATCCCCGAGCTCATACCATCCTCCGCTGCGAGAGGACCTGTGGAAAACTCCGCTGAAAGCTGGGCCTGCCGCTTCGCGATCTCGGTTGCAGCGAGTGAATCAGGCATCAATGGAGGACGATTCCGTTGCCACCGCCGCGGGACGTCGACGGATCACCTCGTGCGCGATGCCCACGATGTCGCGGGCTCGTACTTGCTTCGCCTGGTCGGCTAGTGTAGTCACCCTTCTGTAAATCTCCGCGAGTTCCGTGTCACTCGCCTCATAACCCAAGTCTTTCAGCGTCATGCGCAAGGCATGGCGGCCCGAATGCTTGCCCACCACCAGGGAGCGATTGGGTACGCCAACCGTCTGCGGCGAAATGATTTCGTAGGTCAGCGGGTTCTTGATGATCCCATCCTGGTGGATGCCTGCTTCATGTGCAAACGCGTTCGCGCCCACCACCGCCTTGTTCGGCGCCACCTGCGCTCCCGTAATTTCGGTAAGGAGACGGCTAGCAGGGAAGAGCTGATCCAGCCGAATGCCTGTCGTTACGCCGAAGTTCTCTTTGCGTACCGCCAGCGCCACGACGACTTCTTCCAGCGAGGCGTTTCCTGCTCTCTCGCCGATGCCGTTGATCGTGCACTCAATTTGCCGTACGCCGGCGCGGACCGCCGCCAGCGAGTTCGCCACCGCCAGGCCCAGGTCATCGTGGCAGTGCGCGCTCAGCGTGATGCCGTCCGGATCGCCCAGAGATTCGCGCACCTTGCTGAACATCGCACCGTATTCTTCCGGCACCGCGTACCCCACGGTGTCCGGCAGGTTCAACACCGTCGCGCCGGCATCCACCGCCACGCGGCAAACCTGACACAAGAAATCAATATCCGTCCGCCCCGCGTCTTCCGCCGAGAATTCCACGACATCTACATGCTGGCGCCCGTAGCGGATCATCGCCGCGATGGCTTCCAGAGCCTGTTCGCGCGTCATGTTCAACTTCACGCGCAGGTGCAAATCAGAAGTGGCCAGAAAGACGTGCAATCTTGGCGCTGCCGCCGGCTCGAGTGCTTCGAGCGCCGCGCTCACGTCGTCTTTCTTGGCGCGGGCCAGGGCCGCAATCGGCACGTCGCGGATTTCTTTCGCCACCGTCTGCACGGCTTCCAGATCGCCTCGCGAGGCGATGGGAAAACCGGCTTCGATCACGTCCACGTTCAGCGCGGCAAGCTGCCGGGCCATCCTCAGCTTTTCGCCGGTATTCATCGAAAAACCCGGCGATTGCTCGCCGTCACGGAGCGTCGTGTCAAAGATCCGTACCGTGTCCATAAAGTCCCCCAGCCTCTAGTAACGCACGCCCGGCGTGGTGCGGTCCAATTTATCTTTATTCTGCTTTTGATAATTTCGTTTTATACTAGGCCGCCGCTGTCGCGCCGACCGAATCGCTTGTCAGTCTTTGCCGCCGCGGGTCCTTGGCCGGGCGCGCCTTGGTGCGTCGCTGCTTGCCTCAGCAGAAACGCGAAGCCGGGAGGACGTGTGGATCTCGCGGAGCTCCAGGTGTTTCTGACCGTCGCAAAGGAAGGCAGCTTCTCTCGCGCTGCCGAGCGTCTTTACCGCACGCAGCCGGCCATCAGTCTGGCTATCCGCAAGCTCGAGGACTCCCTCGGCCAGCCGCTCTTCATTCGTGGCGCTCGCCCTGTGCGCCTGACCGATGCCGGCACACTTCTCCGAGATTACGCCGAGCGTCTCATCAACCTCCGCGACGAAGTCAAAAAGGGACTCAACGAACTCGAGGGCCTCAACCGCGGTGAACTTTCGCTCGGTGTCAACGAAAGCTCCATTCACGCCCTTCTTCCCGCCCTTGCCAAATTTCGCGAATTGCATCCCGGGGTCCACGTGCGCGTTCACCGCATGTTTTCCCGCGATATTCCCCACGAGGTCCTGAACTACCGCCTCGATCTCGGCGCCATTTCCTTTGTGCCGCGCGATCCCCACCTCCAGGCCACCGAGATCTTGAAGGACGAGTTGACGCTAGTGGTGCCGCCAAAGCATGCGCTTGCAAAGAAACACGAAGTCGACGTCTCCGACCTTGCCAGCGAAACCTTCATCGCCCATATTGTCGAATCGCCTTTTCGCCGGCGCGTCATCGAATTGTTCGCGCGTCATCGCGCCGCGCTCAACATGCCCATCGAAATGCCCACCATCGAAAGCATCAAGCGCTTCGTGCAAATGGGCATGGGCGTGGCCATCGTCCCGCGCATGTGCGTGCAGTGGGAAATCGAGCGCGGCTGGATGAAAGAAGTAAAGATTCGCCAGCTCAATATCCCTCGCCACGTTTACCTCATTTCACGCCGTGGCGCGCGCCTTCCATTCGCCTCCGCCGAACTCATGCGCATCCTCCGCGGAGAGCGAGTGAGCCCTGTCTGACTCTGTCCGTCCGCAGTTTTTCAAGAGCGATTTTCTCAGGTATGCTGCTGATTTGAATTTGTCACGTTCGAATCGGCAGGTGTGCGCAAGTGACTAGCGGACTCGCCATTCTTTTGATTGGTTTTCTTCTCGGGATGCGCCACGCCACCGATCCTGATCACGTCATTGCCGTTTCCACCATCGTCAGCCGGGAGCGTTCCGTCCTGAAAGCCGGTTTGATTGGCATCTTCTGGGGCTGTGGTCATACGCTGACGATTGCCATTGTCGGCAGCGCCATCGTTCTCTTCGGTGTCGTCATCCCCCCCCGCGCAGGCTTAACCATGGAATTCTCCGTGGGCCTGATGCTGATCTTGCTCGGCGTTCTCAATCTCACCGGATCCATGAAATGGCTCAGCGAAAAATTCTCCCCTACTCACCCGCGCGTCACCGGAACGCATGCGCACATCCATGAGCATAACCACCACTTGCATTTTCACTGGCACTCTCACCCGGCCGTCCAGGAGCATCACGGCGATAGCCTCGCCACCCCGGCCTGGCTGCCGAAACCCTGGGCGCGCCTCGGCCTCTTTCACGCCCTTCGTCCTGTTCTGGTCGGCATCGTGCACGGCCTTGCCGGATCCGCTGCTATTGCCCTGCTCGTTTTAAGCACCATTCGCGAGCCGAAGTGGGCGCTGCTCTATCTGCTGATTTTCGGGTTGGGCACGATTGCCGGCATGATGCTGATTACCGCCGCCCTGGCCCTGCCTTTCTCTTTTGCCGGCCACCGCTTCGCTTGGCTTGATCGCAGCCTTGTCCTTGGCTCGGGCCTGGTCAGCCTGTGTTTTGGGATTTTTATCTGTTACCACGTCGGCTTCCTGAACGGCCTCTTTAGCCGTCATCCTCACTGGACTCCCATCTAGGATCGAAGACGGTCTGGAACTCCGTGGAGGCTGGACCCGTGGCCCGCATCCCGTGCCCCGCCTCCTGTCGTCCTGACCCTCAGGCCGCGGTCTTCTACCAGCCTGAGGCGCGGGTTCTGCGCTCTGTGCACGTCGCCGGAGCGGGAGTATTTTCCGTATGGCGAATCTCGGTCCTGCCACTTCCCCCGTTGGCCCTGACCCGCTAAGATGCTCTCCATGACACACCACCTGGATCGCCGCACTTTTCTTATCGCTGGGGGACTGACCGCTCTTGCCTCGACCCGAGTTCTCGGCGCCAATGACACGCTCCGCGTCGGCGTCATCGGCACCGGCGGCCGCATGAATGACCTCCTCAACGCCGCCGACAGAGTCGGCAATTATCAGGTGGTCGCCGCTTGCGATGTCTATGCCCCGCGCCGCGACACCATCAAAGAACGCTCCAAAGGCACCGCCACCACGCACACCGATTATCGCGAACTGCTCGAGCAGAAACTCGATGCAGTGATCATCGCCTCCCCCGACCACTGGCATGTGCGCATGGCCGTCGACGCCATCGCCGCCGGTAAAGACGTCTATCTGGAAAAGCCGGTTACCCACACCATCGAAGAAGGCGCGACGCTCGCCCGCGCGGTCCGCTCCAGCAAACAAATCCTGCAATGCGGCATGCAGCAGCGCAGTTGGAGCCATTTCCGCGATGCCGTGGATCTGATTCAGGGCGGCAGCCTCGGCCGCGTTCCCCAGGTCCGCACCTATTGGTGGCAGAACTATCTGGCGTGGCGCGAACACAACGCCATCGAAGTCCAGGCGCTCGATTGGAAGCAGTGGCTCGGCAACGCTCCCGACCAGCCCTTTAGCGAAGAAAAGTTCTACCGCTGGCGCTGGTTTTGGAACTTTGGCGGCGGCGCCATGACCGATCTCTTTACCCATTGGATCGATGTCGCCCATTGGGCCATGAAATCCGATCAGCCCACCAACGCGCAGATGCTTGCTGATAAGTCCATCTTCCCGCAGTGGGATTGCCCGGACACCGTGCAAGCGGCATTCCGCTACCCCGGATTCGATGTCGTGTACGAGGGGATGATGGCCTCCTCGATCGACGACGGCGGCCTCGAGTTCCGCGGCACGGAGGCAACCTTAAAGATCAACCGCAGCGGCTTCGGCGTTTATCACGAAAGCGTGTCAGGAAGAGAGAATCCCGTGGTGAAGGCCGACAGCTTTCGCGACGGCACCATCGACCACATGCAAAACTTTTTTGATTGTGTCCGGTCCCGCAAAGAGCCAAATGCGCCGGTTGAAACCGGCGTTGCTGCCGCGCGCGCCGGCCAAATTGCCAACCTCGCCTACCACCGCGGCGGCTCCGTCGCCTGGCCAGCGAAATCATCTGTTTGAGCGTCCGGACGTTATGACCAACCGCCCCCGCGCGTATTCGCGTTAGACCCTCAGCCGGGGTAAGCCAGCGTGACCAGCCAGGAACGGGGCGGTAAATCAGTGCAGCAAGCCCACAGGACGGCTGGGCCGCTCACTTTGTGGCGGCGGCATCGAGAGCCGCAGCAAAGGCTGGATCTCAGCCTTCGGCACAAAACCAATCCCCGGTCTTGACCACCGCACTAACTCAAGAAGCTTCCATAGCCAGCACGAGCCTCCCGCCTTAACGAGCCAGTCTTTCTGAATATCGGGCGCAAAAGGAGCAGCACAAGAAGCCCCCAAGCGAGCCCGTAGCCAAAGCATTTTCCATCACTTAGCCACCGACACCCGATACACCACGTCCGCGCCATCATCCGACACCAGCAGCGCGCCGTCCGGCGCAACCGCCACTCCGACCGGCCGCCCGTACACATCCGACCCGCTGGGATCTGGCACCAAGCCTGTCAGGAACGGCACAGGATCTGCTGACGGCTTGCCGTCTTGGAACGCCACAAACGCCACTTGGTATCCCGAGCGCGCCGCGCGATTCCACGAGCCGTGCTCGGCGATGAACGCTCCGCCCCAGTAGCTCTCCGGAAACTGCTTCCCGCTGTAAAACGCGAATTCGAGCGGCGCCACATGCGCTCCCAGCAGCACGTCGGGAATAATCGCGCGCTTCACCAACTCCGGATGCTCCTGTTTGACACGCGAATCGACGTTGTCGCCGATGTAGCTGTACGGCCATCCATAGAATCCGCCGTCTTTGAGGGAGGTGAAATAGTCCGGAGGCAAGTCGTCGCCGAGTTCGTCTCTCTCGTTGACGCTAGTCCAAAGTTCTCCCGTCGCCGGATTAAAAGCCAGCCCCACCGGATTCCGCAGCCCTGTTGCATACTGCCGCGCATTCTTCCCACCCGGATCACAAATCGTTACCGCGGCACGAACGGCGGGCTCGCCGGTGTTGATATTCGAAGCCGAACCCACCGCGATAAACAGATGCTTGCCATCCGGCGAAAAGGCCAGCGTGCGCGTATCGTGTCCGCCCGCCGGGAGGCTCATCAGATGCTCTTTCTCTCCCAGCCTTTTTGAAGTTTTGGGATCGTACTTGAAACGAACCAATTCGTTCATGTTGCCTACATACACGTAGTCGTCATGGAAAACGATCCCAAACGGCCGGTTCATCCCGTCGACAAATACTTCGCGCTCCTGCGCGCCGCCGGTGTCCTTCGGGTCGCGAAGCACGATGATTTGGCCGGACCCTGTAGTGTCGGCAAGGAAAATGTCTTGGTTCGGCGCCACCTTCAGAAAGCGCGGCCTCTTAAATCCGGTAGCAAACACATTCACGCGAAATCCTGCCGGCACGGTAGGCAGAAATCCATCCGGCGGTTTGACGCGGTCCGGTCCATTGCCCGCCGACCTCGTCGCAAACGGCGCAGGCAGTTTGGCCCTTTGCCCGTGCGTCACCTGCGCCGGCAAACAGGCCGCCATCGCTAAGCCAGCGGCTAAACAAAAAGGAGTCTTCAAACGCATTCGCCAACCTCTCTGGAATTGAAGTTAAGGTTGCTCTTGTAGGATGCCCTATTCTCGCTGTTGGGTTCAACGACGCCCTTCCTGTAAGCTGCCAACTTCTATTGCCCGCCGGAAGCGACCCGAAAGCCTCCCTCGCGCATCCAATCTGTCTGTTCGAGCGCAAGCTAGCAAGAGCCTGGTCAGGCAGTTTGCGGGAGGGCCACATGAAAAGCTCCTTCGTCGGACGCGGTCTTGCCTATGCCGTGATCCTCGCGGTCATCGCTTGGACGGCCGTCCGCGCGTTGGGCGCGCGCCCGCCGGAAACTCCCAAATTTCCAATCCCGGCGCCCGCCGTCGATGCGCCATTGGCTTCCGCCAAGTCCCATGACACCGCCGTCCTCGCGGGCGGCTGTTTCTGGGGAGTGCAGGCCGTCTTCGAACGTTTGAAGGGCGTCAAATCTGTCACCTCCGGCTACTCCGGCGGTTTCATCAAGTCGCCCTCCTATGAAACCGTCAGTATGGGCGTCACCGGCCACGCCGAATCCGTTAGCATCACTTTCGATCCATCGAAAATCACCTACGGCCGGCTCTTGATGGTTTTCTTTTCTGTCGCGCACGATCCGACGCAGTGGAATCGCCAGGGCCCGGATACCGGTTCGCAACACCGCTCGGTAATTTTCTACACGGGCGATGAACAAAAGCGGATCGCCGAGGCTTACATCGCCCAACTTGACGCTGCCAAGGTTTATTCCCGATCCATCGTCACCAAAGTCGAAGCTTTTAAGGCCTTTTATCCTGCCGAGGAGTATCACCAGGATTTTCTGGTGCGCAATCCCACAAATCCGTACATCGTCTACAACGACCTGCCCAAGCTCGAAAACCTGAAAAAAGACTTCCCCGATCTTTACAAACGATAAAAGTCCGCCGTTCGAAACACGCGCCCGAGGTCCGGCAAGGCCAAACTTCCCTCACTCCCATTGGCGAAACGGCTAACGCATCCGCTCCGCGAGGAGTCTTTGCTTCTACGCAAAACTTGTGACTTAAAGCTTTCCATCCGGCCGCTCGGTTACCGGTTTTCCTGCGGCGCCGGGAAGCTTCCTTTTCGCGCCGCCTGCCGATTCGCCCGCGAGCAAAGCCGCCACGCTATCGTAGGCATAGATCGTTGGCGCTTGATTTTGCATTAGCCCGCCGGTGTCCGCGGTCGGGCCGTAATTGCTGTGCAAATCCCGTCCCAGCATCCGCAGCATGGCCATCTGCTGGCCGCGGTGATGCGCGGTGTGCGCGATTCTTCTCACCATCACCCACGCCCGTGACCGCGGCACGTCAAAGAATCTCGTCTTTCCTTCCCACCAGGGCTCCTCCTTCGCCTTGAGGGCCTCGAGCCGCTTCCAGCTGTCCTCCGCATATTTCTGGATGAATTCCAGGCGCAACTCCTTTGCCGGCAGAGGTGACGCGCCCACGTCGATTCCCAGCATGTTCAGGAACCACAGATTCTCGCTGACGCACTGATGAACCATCTGCTCGCGCACGCTGCGACCTCGCGGATCCTTGGCGTTCGGCCGCTCCGGCAAATCTTCGTCGCGAAACTCGCTCCACACGCTCAGTACCTTTATGCGCTCGGTCTCGTACGTTTCCACCATGAAGTCGTATTGCATGCGCGCCTCCTCGCTCGTCCGCTGCTTCGCCGCGCATTCTCTCTCCCGCTCATCCACGCGTCAATCAGGCCCTACGGTAGCGGTGCGTCCTGGAACGCGGTGTGCGAGGCCTCTACCAAGAGGCCTCGCGTGAAATCCTGCCAAAGCTGATATGCTCTTCGTTCCATCGGGAAAGCCTTCTCGCGGAGACAGCATGCCTTCCAATCGTCGCGAATTTCTGACCCGCGCTGCTCGAGCACTCGGTTCGGGTGCCCTTTGCACGTCGACTGCCGCGCCCAAGGACCTCCTAGCGACCGTCGCTTGGCCCGAGGAACTATTCGGCAAAGCGCTTTTCGCCAAGATGAAATGGTTCAACGAGCCGGCATCCGCCACGCAATCCGGCGATCAACTTGTGGTCAGGACGAAACCCAAGACCGATTACTGGCGCAAGACTTTCTATGATTACGTCACCGACAACGGCCATTTTTTCTTCTTGCCCGTCATCGGCGATTTCGCGCTAGAAAGCTGTGTCGCCGGAAAATACGGCGCGCTTTACGATCAGGCAGGGCTGATGGTGCGGATCGACAGCAGCAACTGGCTGAAGTGCGGCCTCGAACTCGTCGATCATATCGGTCACGCCAGCGTCGTCCTTACACGCGAGTTCTCCGATTGGTCCACCATTCGCGGCATCACCACGAGAGAACCGCTGTGGTGGCGCATCGTTCGAAAAGACTCTTCCCTCGAAGTTTTTGCTCTTTCGACGGCAAAGACTTCATCTCCACGCGCCTCGGCTATCTTCCTATGCCAGCTTCCGTCGATGCCGGCATCATGTGCTGTTCGCCCGAAGGAGCTGGCTGCGAATCGACTTTCGACCAAATCCGTTTGACGCATTGACTTGCCACCGGACCAGCGGAAAGGAGCATGGCCGTGTCCACATTCCTTGGGCAGTATGAGGACCGCATTTATCCAGTAACTCGATTTGTGATCGGCTTTTTGTATGCATGCCATGGCGCACAGAAATTGTTTGGAGTTCTCGGCGGCACGCGAGCACTTCATGATCCGCAAGGTTTGCTCGCCGGAATCATCGAATTTTTTGGAGGATCGCTCATCGCCCTCGGCTTATTTGCCGGTATTGCCGCCTTCGTCGCGAGCGGCGAAATGGCCGTTGCCTACTTCCAGGCTCACGCGCCTCACGGATTCTGGCCGATTCGGAACGGCGGCGAACGCGCCGTGTTTTACTGCTTTTTCTTTCTCTACGTCGCCGCGAAGGGGTCGGGACGCTTCAGTCTTGAACGCCCCTTTCGGCGGATGAAACAATGAGACGGGCAGCGAGTCTTCTTTTGATCCGTAAAGGCGGAGGCCAATATCGCATTTTCACACTTTCGGCCCGAAGCGCTGCCGCACCCGAGGTGCGGTCAGTGTTCCGGGCAGTTTCGCAGCTATAACTTTGTAACGGCGCTGCTTGTCGGCCGGTTGATCGTCTTCCTTCGCGCGCAGGGCATAAAGATCTAGACGCCGATACGGAGGCTAAGATGAGGGAGACCCGTGCTCATCGGTCAACGGGCCCGGGACAAAGGCACTGCCGAGCGGTACCGGGCCACGGAGGTCGACGGAACCTTTTGCTACGCCTTGTTTAAGACGTTTGCCACGAAGGAAACCAGAGGTCGAGGAGTTCCGCCAACCGACCTTGCGCTTCTTCTTCTGTCAAGCGCAAGCGAACGGTGTGTTTATCGCTCATTTACGGTTTGTTGACCTCATTCCCGTTGACATGGCTCGCCCACAGGAGTATCAACAGGTTTGCGCACGGCTCTACAGAACTCCCTTCCGTTTCTGTGCGCTCATCCAAATCTGCTAGGAGGCAATCATGTCGAATCCTGTCCGTGCAATCCCTGAGGGATATCACACCGTTACACCTTATCTGACCTGCAAAAACTCGGCGAAGGCCATTGATTTTTACAAGTCAGTGTTTGGCGCCACGGAAATCACGCGAATGACCGGCCCCGACGGCAAAGTCGGTCACGCCGAATTGAAGATCGGCGACTCGCTCATCTTTCTTGCCGACGAGTTTCCCGGCATGAACAGCGCCCCCACGCCGGGAGTCAAGAACGCCTGCGGAATCTTCCTTTATCTGGAAAATGTGGACGCGACTTTTAATCGCGCCGTGGCCGCCGGCGCCAGCGTGGAAATGCCGCTCGCCGATCAGTTTTGGGGCGACCGCTATGGCAAAATCACCGATCCGTTTGGCCACAATTGGGGCCTGGCGCAGCACGTGGAAGACGTTGCTCCCGAAGAAATGAAGCGGCGCTCCCAGGAGTTTGCCGCAAAGATGGCCAAGGCCGCTGCAGCGAGCCAAAGCTAACCGCTTCCAGTGCAACGAGCTAGGAAAGGCCTCTCGGGTCGCGCCCGGGAGGCCTTCTTCTTTTTTGGCAATTCGAAGGCGCGTAACAGACTCCTGGACTCCGGCGTCGTCAAAACACTAAGCGAACTCATGGCGAGATGCGGTTCGGAGAGTGATTACTGACCCATGGCGAACCTGGGAGGCCCTAGAATCGTAGTGACAGGATGGGGGGGTGACATGTCCCTGTGGACTCGCGCAGAAAACGTGTGGTTGAGGATCAAAGAATGGTGGAACCGGAACTGGATTTTAATTCGTCCGGGTCCGGAAGCGTGGCGGGGAGGGGTGTGGGGAGCGCTCGCAGCGGCCACCGCGTGCGTGGTCATCGCCGGGCTTTGCTTAAAGACAGGATTCGGCTACGCCTTCGATTTTGTTTTTGCGATTTTCTTCGCCGCGCTGTGCATCCCCTTGGCCATGCTTGGCGTAATGCTTTTGCTGACGATTGCGCGCAACCTGCCGCGGCTCGCCACGGGAATCATCGTCGGCTCCTGGGCGGTGGTAATGATGCTGTGGGGCCCTCCGGTGCTGGGAATTCCTATTGCCATTGTCGTGGGGGTGGTGGAAGGAGTTTTGGGAGCGACGATAGCGACGTTGGTTGCCGGAAGCTTTGCGCAGGCAGCGTTGCGCAAAAAAATTCTCGTTTCCTTGCTCTTCGTCGGCGGAGTTGCGGGCAATGTGTACTTCGTGTGGCTCCTTGCGCATGCGGGTTCGCTGGAGAAGATCATTGCGTGGAAACCGCCCGAGGAATCGATGCCGGCGAAGCTGGCGGCGGAGAATCCGAGTGCCAATGGACCGTACCGCGTGCAGCGACTTTACTATGGAGTGGGAAACGACATCCGGCGGCCGGAATACCGCGCAAGCGTTGCGTTAAAAACGAGAACGGTGGATGCGTCGGACTTCTTCAAGGATTTCAAAGGATGGCAGCGCTGGACGCGCAAGAAATATTGGGGATTTGACGTCGACAAACTGCCCCTGAATGCGCGGGTATGGTATCCGGAAGGGCCGGGGCCGTTTCCCTTGGTATTGATCGTCCATGGCAATCACAACATGTCGGACTTTTCCGATCCGGGTTACGCGTACCTGGGAGAATTGCTGGCGAGCCGCGGGTTCATTCTCGCTTCGATTGACGAAAATTTCCTGAATGGCGGGCTCTTTCACGACCCACCCTTGAAGCCCGGCAGTGCGGCACGAGGATGGTTGTTGCTCGAGCATTTGAAATTGTGGAAAGAGTGGAATCAGGCAGCGGGGAATCCCTTTCAAGGCAAAGTGGACATGTCGCGCATCGCGTTGATGGGACACTCGCGAGGCGGCGAGGCGGCGGCGACCGCGGCAGCTTTTAATCGAATGAAATATTATCCGGAGGACGCCAATATCCAATTCGATTACGGGTTCGCGATCAAAGCGGTCGTGGCGATTGCGCCCGCAGATGGCCAGTACAAACCTGCGGAGCAACACCGCTGGATTTCCGATGTGAGCTATCTGACATTGCAGGGCGCGCAAGACGCGGATGTTTCGTCGTTCATGGGGAGCCGGCAATGGGACCATGTGAAGTACACGCAGCCGGGGCCATGGTTCAAGGCGGAGATCTATGGTTACCGCGCAAACCACGGGCAATTCAACACCGTGTGGGGGCGGACGGACGCGGGAGAGCCGCTGAGCTGGCTTTTGAATTTGAAGCCATTGATGTCGGGCGAAGAGCAACGGCGCATTTCCAAGATCTACATTTCCGCATTCCTCGAAGCTACTCTTCATGAACGCCGCGAATACATTCCCCTATTCCAGGACTGGCGAGTAGGCCGCGCTTGGCTGCCGGACACTTTGTATGTGAATCGATATCAGGACGCGTCTTACGTGCCGCTGGCTTCTTTCCAGGAAGACGCGGATCTGACTTCGACCACGGCGCCGGGCGGAAGCATCGCGGGGGAAAATTTGTCGGTATGGCATGAGGGCCACATTCCCTGGCGAGCCGGCAATCGCGACTACAACGGTGTGTTTCTCGGATGGCATCGAGCGAAGGGCGCTCCTGCCGCGACCTACACGCTGACTTTGCCCGAAGGGGCTGCGGCAAAATGGCAGCTTGGTGAAGGCTCGACGATCGAGCTTTCGGTTGCGGCAATGGATGAAGATGCCTCTCTTCCGGGAAAGAGGACGGAGGAAGAAAAGAAGAAGGAAGAGGAGGAAAGGAAAAAGGAGGACAAGTCAAAGAAGAAAGAACGAGAGTCGCCGGATTTCACCGTGGAACTGGTCACGAGCGAAGGCGCAACTCCCGATGTGCTGGTGAGCAAGTTTGTTGCGATTCCGCCACCCTTCAAGGAGAAGTTCACAAAACTTACCGTCATCGATGAAAAAGGGTACGAAAAAGATTGGGAGCCGGTCTTCCAGACGGTGCGCATCCCGTTGGCGGATTTTCAGCCGCCAAATGGTGCAAAGCCGTTCGCGCCAGGGAAGCTCAGCGCTATAAAGCTTAAATTCGACCGGACAGCGATGAGTGTGATCTGCATTAGTGGAATAGGCTTTGGGAAACGCTAGGATTTTTCGCCATACCCTTCCAATTTAGGAAGAGAGTGGCCTGCTTGTTTTTATGAAGCAGTTATACGACTTCTCGTACGGCCGCGTATTGCAGCGCACCGGCACGACCATCATGGATGCTGCGCCCGATGGTTCCATTACCACCTTTGCCCAAATCGACGCGACGACACTGCCCGGGCCGCGTCCGGGTGGGGTTGGCTTGACCACGGCATTGACCGTGTTGCGCACCGGATGGGTGATCGTTGGAAGTTTGCCCACGTCGGACGGGACTTCCGGAACCGCGCAAGTGGGTTGCTTGCTCGTTCGGGACAACTCCGGGAACGTGGTGGAAACGTTCAGCGATCCCATGATCAACGGTCCTTGGGATATGACGGACAGCGAAGATGGTGCGCATCTTCTCGTCACCAACGAGCCAGGATGCCAGAAATCAAATCCATGGCCGGGATTGCTTCCGGCTTTTCCCAGGCAATGGCACTTTGTTCGGCGTGACGTCGACCCGCTGCGCGGCGTGCTGTTCGTCGATGACGCCAGCAATACGCTGAACTCTCTCAATTAGATTTTCGGAAAAGGCAGACGCCGGACCAGGGCCGGTTTCCCGCCGGCCCTTTTCTCTCGGGCAGGCGTGCAAGCAAGCGCAGAAGAAAAGGAGGGCGTTTAAACTTTGCGGCGGTCTGTAGTATGGCCTTTACTTCCACCGGCTCCCAGCCGTACGGCCTAAAAAAGGCTGAGCCTTCCGCCGGCGCGAATTTGAATGGCGCGCCGACTTTGCTCAAATGCCTGCCAGTAGTCTTCTGCATCATTTTCAGGAGTCCCGGCGAGCCGAAATCCATGATCCAGCGCTGGAAACTTGCAGCGTTCGCGAGGTCCCGCGCCAGTGCGGCGACTTCTTCTTCGCTCAAATAAATGAGCAATCCTTCCGTGAGCACAAGAACTTTCTTGGCACGGCGGTTGAGCGCGGCAAAAAAGGTTCGGCGCGCGTCGGAATCCGCCAAATCCAAACGAACGCGTTCCAACGCACAGGTCGGCTTTTCTTTTGTGAGAATCTCTTCTTTGTACGCGAGGATTTCCGGCAGATCGACCTCGATCCATTGCAAAGACGCCGGCAATTCCAAGCGGTATGGCCGCGCATCGAGACCCGCGGCAAGGTTCAACACCAGGTCCGCGCCCTGCTGCAGCTCCTGTTTGATGAAATGGTCGAAGAGGTAAGTTCGCGTGACCCAGGCCCAGGCGTGCTTGTTTCCGTCGGGAAGCGTGTTCGCGATGTCGACCCCGTGCTGGCCGCACAAACGCTCAGCAAACCGATCGCGGAAGAGCGCGTCCGGCCGCGCTGTTTCCTGCGCGCGAAAATACGCCGCCCATCGCGCGGTATCGGAAACGTTTCGCACGGTTCCTGGTGCTGCCGTTGGCTGCGCCCCGGTCATCAAATCCTCCACGTGCAACCTATCCGAATCTCATTTTGCAAGAATATCCTCCGCCTGACCCCAAACATAGCTGTTTTTCGACGAAGACGATCGCGGATTAGAGAACAGCGACAAGATTCTATTCGAGCGGCCAGAGCCAGGCCGCGCCGCGCACTCCGCTCGAGTCGCCGTGCTTTGCCGGCACGAGCGGCGTGTCTGCCTCTTTTCCAAAAACGTATTCCTTTAGGCGTGGCGGAACGTTTTTGTAGATGCGCGGGATTTGCGAAGCTCCACCGCCCATCACAATCACGTCGGGATCGAGCAGATTGATGACGCCTGCCAGCCCGCGCGCCAGGCGATCTTCGAATCGCTCGAGCGCGTCGAGCGCGTCAGGTTCTCCTGCTTCGCTCCGCGCGATAATCTCCGGGCCGCGCAAGGAAACTCTTGTGGCGCGCTCGAAGTCTTTCTCCAATCCGGTTCCGGAAATCCACGTTTCGACGCAGCCGTTTTTCCCGCAGTAGCACGGCGGGCCGGGAAATTCCTCTGCCCGCATCCACGGCAGCGTGTTGTGGCCCCACTCTCCGGCGACGCCGTTCGAGCCGCCATGGACGCGTCCATCCACGGCGATTCCTCCGCCGCAGCCTGTTCCGAGAATCACCGCAAACACGACATGCCTGCCCACTCCGGCGCCGTCAGTGGCTTCGGAAACCGCCAGGCAGTTCGCATCGTTGGCGCAGCGGACTTCGCGACCGAGCGCTTGGCTTAAATCCTTATCGAAAGGTTTGCCGTTCAGCCACGTGGAGTTGGCGTTTTTCACGAGTCTGGTCCGCGTGGAGACCGTGCCTGGGATCCCCACACCAACAGTTGCGGTCCGCCCGAGTTGCTTCTCCATTTCTTTTACGCCGTCTGCTATGGCGCGAACCGTTCCGTCGTATTCAAAGCGTGGAGTCGGAATGCGATGGCGGTACAGCTCGGTTCCGTCGCGCTCGAGGGTGACAAACTCAATTTTTGTGCCGCCGAGATCCACACCAATGCGCAGGGAATCATCTTTTCGAAGAGCCATCGTGCCTGTCCCCTTTCGACCGGGGAGCATTCTATCCTGCAAGCTGGTGCAGTGGCGCGGCGTAGTTCGCGGGATGAAATGGTGACGCGGATAGACTCGTCTTTTTAGACTCGTCTTTAATCGTTTGGGGGCGGGAAAAGGTTGGTGTGGTAGCATCTTGAGGCCTTGATGCCTAACGCCAAGAAAAAGGGTGTGTTTTTTGCTGTCCTCGTTTTATTTGCCATCAACATTCTGAATTTTTACGACCGGCATGTTCCGGGAGCGCTGGTCGAGCCCATGCGCCGGGAATTCCATCTGAGCGATATGCAGATTGGCCTGCTGGGAAGCGTGTTTATCTGGCTCTACGCGATTATGGGCGTGCCGCTGGGACGCATCGCCGATTCCGGAAGCCGCAAAAAACTGCTGGCCTGGGGATTGGTCGTGTGGGCGTCACTGACGGCGTGCGCGGCGATCGCGACAAATTTTTCGATTCTTCTGATTTCGCGCGTGGGAGTGGGACTCGGAGAAGCAACGTGCGCTCCGGCGGCGACGAGCTGGCTCGGGGACCTTTTCCCGGCCGACAAGCGCTCGCGCGTGCTGGCGTTGTTCATGTTGGGCGTGCCATTTGGCGGGGCGCTGGCGTACTTCTCGAGCGGTCCGCTGGCGCAGGCGCACGGCTGGCGGGCAGCCATGGTCGTGGCGGCGGCGCCAGCGCTCGTGCTTGTTCCAACATTGCTGATGCTCGAGGAACCGCGGCGCGGCGCCAGTGAAACGCATCCCGTTCCCGCAGTCGGCACATCGGCGCTCGGCTTGCTCCGCCTTCCGACGCTGTGGTGGATCATTGCTTCCGGGGTTTTTCTCAACTTTAATATGTACGCCATCGCTATATTCCTGCCGGCGTTTCTGAGCCGGGTTCACGGGCTTTCGCTGGCCTCCTCGGGCATCGCGACGGGTGTGGTTTTTCTTGTCGGAGGGTTCGCTGGGGGTTTGGGCGCGGGGTACGCCGGCGATTTCATCGTCCAACGACGCAAGGACGGGCGCATGCTGTGTGCCGCAATCGCGGCGCTTATGGCGGTGCCACTGTCGTGTCTGGGCATCCTGCAGCCGCCCGGGTCTCTGCTCAAAGGAATCATTTTCCTTCTGCTTACCTACGCTGTTTTGACCAGCTATTACGGATTGGTGTATTCCGCCATTCAAGACCTCGTGGCACCCAATCAGCGCGGCATCACCATGGCCATTTATTTCATGGCCATGTACCTGTGCGGCGCTTCGTTCGGGCCGCTGTTGACTGGCCGCATAAGCGACTTGCTGGCTCACCGCGCGGCGGTCTTGGCGGGCTCGTCGGCGGTGACGGAATCTTTTCGCGCGATTGGTTTGCAACAAGCCATGCTGATTATTCCCATTTTCTCGGCGGTGTTGGCGGGAGTGTTGTATACGGGATCGCGAACGATAACTTCCGATATTGCGCGGCGGGAGACGCTCGCTTTAGAGCCGTTGCTTAGCTCAGACTAGCGCGGGGCAAAGCAAAATCTGGCAGATCCAGGCGCGAGGATTGCGGAACGCAGATTTTCGCGCTGGTATAATTGCGGATGGATCGCCAAAATGGATTTGATTGAAGCTACTCGTCGCCGCGGACTTGCCACCATTCGATGCGTTCGAACTCGGCCATTCTTTCCGCGCCGTGATCGGCGTGCCAGCGATTCCAAGCGTCCGCGTCAGAAGGAAGATTTTCGTCCGTGATTTCACGGAGAGCCATGAAACACCAGCCGCGCATCTGCGGAGAGAGGTTCGGCTGCGACGCTAATTCGATGAATTTCGGAACCATGCGCATGCGCTGCTTGCGAGTGAAAACTCCGCAGTCGGAAATGTTGCAGCCGGCGCGGTCGCGGACATTCATGGAAGGATCTTGCGTGAACGAAGTGAACAGTTCGTCGACGACTTCGTCCTTGCCCAGGAAACGCAAGCCTTCGACCGCCCACTGGCGCACATTCGGTTCTTGGTCATTCCGCGCGTAGTCAAGCAGCACCTTGTGGATCCGATCGTAGTCCACGCCACGCCCGGCCAGCATTCCGAGGTAATACACAGCCCATGCACGGTGTTGCGGATCCATGCTTGCGCGAGCGATCAGCGAATCGGCGGCCTGCTCGTTTTCATGGAAGCCCTCGACGGCCAGGCTCAAGTCCATTTGCGCGATGCGAATGCGTAAGTCTTTGGAGAATTGTGCGCGCTCGAGCAGTTGCGCCACACGGTCACTCCGGTTGATGTGCCCGATCCAGCCGTCGACCTGCTGGCCAAAAATCTCCAGCGCGCGTGCGTCATGACCAATGGCGCGTTCGAAGAGTTCCTCCGCCTGAGCTTGTGCCGGCAAGGCGAGCACGCGCTCGATGTGGCCGTCAGTGAGCGGCCCGGAAAATACACGCGGTGCAACCGGTCTTGGCCGTGGCAAGGTTGCCGTCCGCGAGCTGTTTGCGCGCACGCTGCGGCTCCGGCCAGACCACCTGTTGGTCTGCCAAGCAAAAAGAGCGAGCAAGAAGGCGCCAAAAACCGCGAAAGGCACCCAGGAGGAGCCGCTGGTTTGCACGCGGATGCCGGTCTGGGGAGTCCGTAATTGTGCGGGCTGTGCCCGGACGCCGAGAGGCAGATTTACTTCCACGTGGGTGTCCAGCTTCAGCCTGGCGACCGTTTCGAGCTGGGAAACGATCCAGCGTGCTTCGAGCCGGCTGCTGATTTCGTCGGCGAGCGTGAACTTTTTGCCGCTTTTTGTGCGTAATTGAATGGAGTATACCGAATTATCCGAGCCGCTGCCTTGCGACGGCCCGGCCACCGGGAGAATCGAGGCGATTTCGGCGAACGGAGTTCGCCGCAGCGCGCCGAAGCCGAGCACGCCGCCCCGCGACTGGATTTCTCCGTTGCCGCCAAAAATCCGGGCGCTGCCGAAGGCTACGTGCAAAAATCCAAAAAGTACCAAGAGATCGCCTAAAGCAAACATGGCCGTGAAAAGCAGGGGAACACGGTTGTGAAGCAAGGCATACACAGCGCCCGTAAAAGCCGCGGAGACGACAAAGAGCAGCAGCGCGCGGGCCGGCGTGCGAAGAGGCGGGAAATAAAATTCAGTGCCGCCATCATGCATGGAGACGACGACTTTGGTTCGCGCCGGTTGCGCAATGGCTCCGGAATCGGCGTCGGTGCTTTTCTCCGCGGCGAAACCAAAGGAGCCGAGACTGCTTGCGTTAGCTTGTGAGGCGGAATCGCTGGCGGGCTCGGGGGAGTCGGCGGTTCGAAAGACCGGCAACTCGAAATCGTCGGAGTAGTCCGCGCCGGGAACGTCAGCTTGCGCGTGGAGGAGCCAAAGAATCTGATCATCGGCATTGCTGTGATCGGTGATGAGGCCGTCCGCGGGAACTTCAAAATCCACGGGGATGGCACGACCGAGCGGCCCGGGCTCGATGGCCCCCGAAGGAACGTTCTTGTCTGCTTGGCACAACGTCGCATTGCTCACGGCACGGCTATTCCCTGAGCCGCTGACGATGCGGCGGACGCAGCTCAGGCGCAAATCGATGCCGTGCGCGGCTAGCGTTTGAAACCGCAGTTGAATCCTGCCGGTCATGCGCCGGCCGGGACAAATGGGTAGCGAATCGAATTCGAAATAGGAGCTGCCAAAGCGCCCGTGACGGATGGTCGCGCGGATGGCGTTGATTGTCAGGATGGCTCCAAAGGAACAGAAGGCCAACAAAATAAAAGCTCGGGGATCGCCTTGGCGAAGCAACTCGGGGATCCTGCCAAACATGAAAGGAGCGGTGATGAGATTGACGAACACCGCAGCGATCCAGGCGCTGATATAGCGCCTTTTGTTCGCACCTTCGGCGCGGCTCGCAGCCCAGTCGGCCCGCCATAGCCACGGCGAAAGCGGATTTGCTTCCTGAAGCGCGGCTTGCTTCTTCAGAAAACCGTACGCTTTGAAGGCGGCAAAGAGGAGTCCCGCGCCGACCAGGAAGAAGAAGGAAGCCATGTCTAAGCGGAGTGCGAGATCGGCGGGCTTGAAATTCCGGCTTGCAACCGTCAGGGCGTAAATGAAGAAGAGGCCACCGCCCAGGAAAGGAAAGGCGAAAATGGTCAGAATGACGGGGCCGACTTTCGACGGCTGGGCCATGACTTCATTGTAGGGTCGATAGGCCTAGGTCCCAGGTTTTTGCCGGAGAACGGAAGCCGAAATTGCACCTGCCCGAGCGGGCAGGTGCGGCCCCGCTTGTTTGAGCGCCGACATCTTTCTTGCGCCCGATGAAGACGACGCGGTGTACCTTTCCAACGTCCCTATTGCGTGAGGGAGAGGCGATTGGCGCTGACGAGCGCAGTGAGATCGGCGGCGACTTTCGCGGCGACTTTCTTGAGTTCGTCGCCGGAGGGGTCGCGGGACAGCTCAAAACGCTCGGCGGGAACGTAGGAAGTCACGGTGATGACGGGACCGTGGCGAGGGTCAGGAGCGGGGGGACTTGCGAGTTCGTAGAGCGGCTGCCCGGGAGTTTTGAGGTTGTTGACGCCGACATAAAGAATGATGTTCGGGCCCACTGGTTCACCCCCCACGAGAAGGCGGCGCGCGCGATTTTGCTCATCGGCCTCGGCAAAAACGCCGCGGATGCGGAGTCCGCTCTGGGGAAGCGGAGCCCCCGCAGGGAGACGGCGAACATCGTAGCCGGCTTCTATGAGAGCCCGGATGATGTTTTCCGAAACGGCGTGGATCAGCGCGTTGGCCTGCTCGGCGGGCGTTTCTTCGGTGGAAGCGTCTGACGAGTCGGAACTTTGAGATTCCGAAGATTCGGACGTCGAAGCCGGGGGACCTAGTCTGGGGACACCGGAAGGAGAACGTGAGGTGCTTCGAGTCCTCGGGGGCGGGGAAATACGAGGCGCCGGTTTGGGAGATGGCTTGCGGCGAACGAAGTCCAAATCAAAATCGCTGACATAGACGGTCATAGCGCCAGCGGGCGCGGAAGCCGCGGGCTGAGGCACAAGAGGACTCGGTTCTGGCGCCACTTGCTGCGGTGTCGGGCTGGCGAGCAACGAGAAGGCGATGAGGGCAAAGGCAATGCAAAGTCGAAAAAGCATCACGCAAGTCCTCGAAACCCTAAGTGTAACAGTTATTTGATGCGCCAAGACTGAGATCCGGAACATTTTGGCACAGATGAGAGGATCCGAAGCAAGGTTGTCTGCGAGAGATAGGCTTTTGCTGGAAGAGAGATTCCAGCTTTCGCTCGGAAATAAGAATGAAGGAGAAATCTTCGACAAGTTCCTTAAGACGAAGGAGATGGAGTCAAGACCTGCCGAGTCGCAGGGTAGACGCGGCGAAAAGCTGCATAGCTGGCGTTGAGAGTGGCCATGCCTCGAGGCTCAGGGTCAATCCGCGAGGCGACGCGCACCGCGGCGGCGCAAGCCGCATCTACGGAGGGCCACACGCCAGCGCCAACGGCAGCGAGAAGCGCGGCACCGTACGCAGCGCCTTCTTCGGCTTCGACGATTTCTACTGCATGGCCGTAGACATCGGCCTGAATCTGGCGCCAAAGCGGTGAGCGCGCGCCGCCGCCGCCCAGGCGGATGCATTGCACGGGAACGTTCATCTCCTGAAACAGAGTGAAAGTATCGCGAAGACTGAAGGCGACGCCTTCGAGTATGGCGCGAACGATGTGGCCGCGCGTGTGCGAAGCAGTGATGCCGACCAGCGCGCCGCGCGCGCTGCCGTCGAGATGGGGCGTGCGCTCGCCCATGAGATAGGGCGTCCAGAGAAGTCCGTCGGAGCCGGGAGGGACTTTGGCGGCTTCGGCGGTGAGGTGGTCATAGGACTCCGGAGCGCCGGTCGAACTGGCAGTGAACGTGTCGCGAAACCAGCGCAGCGAGAGGCCGGCAGCTTGCGTTACGCCCATGACGTGCCAGCGGCCGGGAATCGCGTGGCAAAAGGTGTGAACGCGGCCACGGGGATCGAGCGCGGGGCGATCGGTGGCTGCGAAGACGACGCCGGAGGTGCCAATGGTGGCGCTAACCGTGCCTCGCGAGACAATTCCCATGCCGACCGCGCCAGCGGCTTGATCGCCGGCGCCAGCGACGACTGGAGTGCCGAGAGCGAGACCGCTTGCGGCCGCACCTTCCGCGGAAACTTTCGCGCAAATGTCGGGAGATTCGTGGAGCGCGGGCAAGAGGCTTTCTTCTAGCGCGGCCGCGCCCAGCATTTCTGACGACCAGCGGCGACGGGAAACATCGAGCAACAGCGTCCCGGAAGCGTCGGCCATGTCGGTGGCGCGCACGCCGGTCAGGCAGAAGCGCACGTAGTCCTTGGGGAGCAGAAGGTAGCGCACGCGGTTCCATTGATCTGGTTCGTTTTCACGGACCCAGAGAACTTTCGTGAGAGTGAAGTTGGGAAGCGCGGGGTTCGAGGTGAGCTGAATCAGGCGCTCGAGGCCAAGGGCTCGCGTGAGTTCGCGGCATTGTTTTTCGGTGCGAACGTCGCACCAGATGAGCGCGGGGCGAACGACATTCCCGCGTTCATCGATAAGGACCGCGCCGTGCATCTGGCCGGAGAAGCCAACACAGGCGATGTCTTTGCCAGTGAGATTCGCGCTCGTCAGCGCTTTGCGCACGGCGACACAGGTAGCGCGCCACCAGTCCTCGGGCTGTTGCTCGGCCCAGCCAATCTGCGGCGAGGCAAAGGGCCGATGATCTTCCGTGGCCGCAGAGGCGAGCCGACCAGTTTGATCGATTACGACCGCGCGCGTGCCGCCGGTGCCGACGTCAATTCCGAGAACGTGAATGGAGCCCCCCGAGGACTTCCGGAAAGACCTGCGCGAACCATCATATCTATCCCGGCAGCGTTGGCAAGGGAGTTCGCGACGGCGGTCTCAAGGCCGCCCCTAGAAGAGGTGGTTTGAGCGGAACCGAACGGCCTATGTCACTTCGTTGGTCATAATGAAGAGGGGACGCTTATCGAAGCTGCTGTAGTGCGGGCGCAGACGGTCGGTGTTGTATTGTTCCTCGACGTTGACGACTTTCTTGGAAGCGGTGACGGTTTCGAGAGGAATGTTGTCATAGTGGCCGTTCTTCAGAACCACCAGGCGGCCGCCGACATTTTTGAGAAGAAGATCGAGCGCCAGATTGCCGTAGGCCATGGGAGCGATGGAGTCAATGGCGTCGGGATCGCCGCAGCGGACAAGGTAACCGAGTTTCTGGTTGATGACGTCAATTCTCTTGCCACCGTTGAACTTGGCGGAAAGGTCGCGGACCTTTTCGGCAACGATGTCGCCGATGCCGCCGAGCTTTTTGTGGCCGAAGGCGTCTGCCTCAACGCCTTCGAAGACCATTTCGCCGCCTTCAAACATGGCTCCTTCGGAAACGAGAACGATCGAGTAGCGGCTGGGATTCTTGCGGCGGTCGTCGACCAGCAGCTCGGTCAGACGCTCAATATTGAATTTAAACTCTGGAATAACGCAGCGATTGGCGGCCCCCGCCATGGTAGGAAGCATGGCGGTGAATCCTGCGTAGCGGCCGAAAACTTCCAGAACCATGAAGCGCTCGTGGGAGCCGGCGGAGGTCCGCAGGCTATTGACCATCTGAATGGTGCGAGTGACGCAGGTGCTGAAGCCGATGCAGTAGTCGGTGCCCGGAACGTCGTTGTCCATGGTCTTGGGGATGCCAATGACGCGGAAGCCTTCTTTATGGAGGCGGACTCCGTAGCTCAGCGTGTCGTCGCCGCCGATGGGAATGAGCGTGTCGATCCCGAGCCAGGAAAGATTCTTTAGAACCTCGGGCGTCAAGTCGTTCTTTTCCGCGGTGTACTTGTCTTTGAAGTGCGCCGGGACGGCAGACTTGCCGACACGGCCAGGATTAGTCCGCGAAGAATGGAGAAACGTGCCTCCGGTGCGGCCCGCGCGATCGACGGTTTCTTCATCGAGCAGGAAATAATTGTCGGAATTGTCGTAATCCTTTTCGCGAACCATGTCGACCAGGCCGGCCCAGCCGTGGCGGATGCCAATGACCTGAAAGCCTTCACGCAGGGCGCGCAGCGTGACCGCGCGGATGGCAGGATTGAGGCCGGGGACGTCCCCTCCTCCAGTGAGGATGCCGATGACCCCCTTTTTCGCCTTGACGGTTGCCATGAGTCGATAGAACGCCCTTTCGCGGGATGTCGAACAGAGAATTATCCACTTTGGCGATGCATTTAGGAAGGGCTTGCAGAACGATTCGTTTTTTCGCACGAATGTATGCAAAAAAAAGGCGGACCGGAGTCCGCCCTTTCTGCCTTACTTGAGAAACGAATGCGGTTTTTCTAGTGAAACGCTTACCAGGTTGGGCTAGGACATCGGCGTAGCAGCTATCGGCTCCGCCGATTCCTGGATCGTCAGCATGTCGGTGCGTACTTTTTCCCACTCGAGCAAGGTAAGCCCATTGGATGCAAAGAACTTGCGAATTTTGGCCGAGTCCCAATTCATGACCTTTTCCATCAACGGCACGAGCACGCTCATGGCGTTGTCGCTTAGCACAGTGCGCCTGGCGACGCGCGTGATGAACTTGGCCTCGCTAACCGCGATCGTCAGGCCGTCGTACTGGTTGACGTGCATCATCACCGGCAAGTCCGAGCTGCCGTCGCCCATGTAAATGATCTGATCGTGGCTGATGCCGAGCTTCGCGCGAAGTTCCTCGAGCACGGTGATTTTGCCCCAGCCCGCCGATGCGCGAATGATGGAAGCCACTTCGCCCGCGTCGTTGTAGCGGAAACGCGTGCCAAAGATGTGATCCGGAGGAACGATGCCTTCGAGCGCGGATTGAATGATCTCCTGCGGCGCGGCGGAGATCACGTTGAAGTGGAACTTGTAACCTTCGCCAAGGGTATCGAGCGCGCGGGCGAACAGCGCCACGTCGTGCTTCAGGCGGATGCGTTTGCCGGTTTCGATGAGGTGCTCGCGCCGGACGTGGCGGAAATCCGGGTCATGCAGAATGAGATAGCTTAGCTCGGCGCCTTGTTGCACGAGGTTGATCTCCGCCAGGCCTTTCACCTTGTCGTGAAACCCGTGAAAGCCGATGAGCTCGCTCAGGACGACCCCAGAGTCGTTGAAGCTGAGCGTCTGGTCGAAGTCGCTGGCTAGCAAATATCGTTTCACCATGTCCTAGTACTCCTTTTCTGCCCTTTTCGCTGGGTTGGCTCTCGCGTCGCCTGCACCCCTCGAGTGAACACCTTAACTGCATTGGCCCCAGAATCCCGCACGAATTATTTTGATGGGTGCGATGCGAGAAAGATGTCAACGATCCATTACACCAAGGTTTAGATGCGCATCGGCGATAAGAGGTTAGAAAGAAAGGAGATGCGTGTATAAAAGGGAAGAACAGTGTACAAATTGCCCGCTCCAGAAGGAGGTAGCCATGGCAAAGAAATGGAGAAAGGCTGGGGAGGCGAGATTAGCGTCCGGCCGGGCGAGTTCTGACCGTCTGAGGGGTAAACAGCCAAGACTTCAGATCTCTGAGCCAGGTGTGCGAAGCCGAGGCAGGCCGCCCGACCTGGGTGTGCTCGGCGGGTTCGTCGGTTACGGTGTAGAGCTGACCGTTGCGCAGGTAAACCGCCCGGGCCTCAGTTCGATTGAGCGGGCGCGCGCCACGGCGGCCAAAAACGGCGAGCTGATTGCCGGATTCATCCACGGCGCGGTCGCGGTCGATTCCTTTGGAGATAGCCAGCGCAGGGCCTCGCGTACGCGCCGTTGCGATCAGTTTTGGCGTTGGGCGCGGGCTGAAGCCGGAGAAATGCGCGGGGTCGTCCCAGGGGGAAATGATTTCGAGGACGCGCAGGCCATTTTTGCCGTCAGCGACAAAAGCAAACACGCTCGCCGCGACCATTCCAATTTTCACGTCGTTCACGTCGTTGAGCTGGCCTCCAGCATTAAACACTTGGTCGAGCTTGGGAGCGTCCGGTTTCTCCACGTCGACGATCGCTAAACCTTGTTTGCCCGAGGAAACATAGGCGTAGGTGCGCGCGACATAAACGTTGCGCGCGTCTTCGAGCGGGACAAGCGCATTGGAGACGGGCTTTGGTTGCGAGAGATCGGTGACGTCCAAAACTTTCATGCCGTCGCGGTCCACGATGAACGCGTAGCGGAATTGTACGGCGATGCCGCGGGGTTCGTTCAGCGCAGGCGCACCGATCGTCGCGGTTACCTGCGGGGTGAGCGGATCGTCGAGATCCACCACAACCAGAGCTTTGTCGGTCAAAACGTATGCGTATGTGCCGGCAATGGTAATGCGGCGCGCGCCGGTCAGAATGCCACCGGGATTGAAAGTGAGCGCGCGCTTCAGAAAATTGTTCGACGGGTTGCCGTCGAGCAGCGTGCTTACGCCGGCGATGTCCGATTTCAAGTTTGGATCGCCGACGACGATCAAGCCTTCTTCTTTATCAGCGGCGTAGAGAAAACCGTAAGCCAGATGAATCGGCTGCTCTTCGTTTTCCGGCAGTTGCCGGCGCAGCGGGTCAACGCCGAGCGTGGTAGGTGACGCAACCGCCGCGGCGTTCTTCGTTGCAACGAAGAAGCGCTGACCAAGCGAAGAAACCGGCGCGGTGATGATTTTTTCGGAGAAACCTTTGTTGTCGATGTTGGCGATGTCGTAGACGCGGAGACCGCCTGGGCCGGTAGCCGCGTAGGCATATTCCCCGCGTGCTTGAATGTCCAGGACCTTACCGGAGTGCTCTGCCGCGGCCTGCAGCTCGCGGCCTCGCCCGACGAACTTCCTGAAATCATCCGGATACGCGATGCGCTGAAGGTCGCTTCCGTAAATCGCTTCCGGTTCGTCGTGCTCGGCAACGGCGATCGCTTCGAATCCTTTGTTGCCGGTTGCCACGTAAATATAGCGCCCCATAAAGTTCATGAAGTTCGTGCCTTGCAGCAGAAGCTGTGCCATCCAGGCGTTGTTATCGTTTTGGGCGGAAACGTGGCAATCGCTGCACACCTTTGTTTCGCTGGCTCTCACCGTGTGCGGGACAAAAGTGGAAAACGCCTGCCCGGAAAACCCCGGCGCGGAGATGGTCTGCTGGGTGTAGTAGAGCCACTCGCGATTTGCGTTTTGCGAACTGACGAGAATCGCGCAAGAGGAGCGCGCGGGCGCGACGCGATGCCCGGTCACCGTGCCATCGATTCCGAGCATGTAAATGTCATCGCGCAGAACCTGGAAGTTGTAGCTCGTGTAATTTCTCGTGAGCAGGCCTTCGTTGTGCAGCATCGGACGCCGAGCATTCGCGGTCATTTGCAGATGACAGCCAAAGCAAGTTGGTACCCACGACGTGTGGCAGGAGTAGCAGGTCATTTTGTCGTTAGCGTGAGCGAGCGTTCGATCGTCCGCGGGCGTTTGCGACGCAACGGTTCCGTCTTTACCCATCAGCTTGGCCCGCAGAGACTTCTCACTGAAGTGAGGATTTCCGGGCGTGACCGTGTCCACCGTCTGGACGATTTCCCACTCTTGGTTTTCTACCGACATCGAGCGCTGCATCAATCGGTCGCCGCGCCATTCGAATCGCCGCAAGCCCCACGGCGTGCGCAGCTTGTCGAGATGGCGGCCGCGCTCGCCTCCAGGCGTAACCGCTTCCGGCGCCGCTGGTCCTGAAGTTACAAGCGTGGCCTTTCTTTGAATCGTGCCGTGGCAATCGATGCAATCGATCTCGACGGCGGCGCGAGGTTCGCCGTAAATTTTTCCGTTGCCGTGATTGTCCTGCTCGAAGTGGCAATCATTGCACTGCATCCCTTTTTCCAGATGGATGTCGGCAAGGTGGACAGCTTTTGAAAAACGGTCGGGGTCGTCGAACGCGATCTGCTTGCCGTCTTTATCAAGCCAGTTGCCTTTGCGGTCGTGCTTAAAGACCGAGCGAAAGATCCAACCGTGCCCGTGAAAATCGGCGAACTGCGTGGTTTTCAATTGCTTGTTGAATTCCGCCGTGCCGGTCCGTTCGAGAAATTTTTCATCGTTCCAAAATCCGCGCACCGCCGTGCCTTCCGGGTTGCGCAAAAAGGATTGGTAACGCTCCTCTTCCGTGGGGTTGCGCTGTTCTTTCGGGTACATCCGGTCGCCGTCGATTTCGTTGTCCCACCACGTGAGACCGAAATAGGTCGTCATCATGTTCGCGCCCGGATGGATGTGGCAGATCATGCATGCGCTCGAGGGAATCGATCGCGTCAACGCATGCTTGATGGGATGTCCCGGCTCGTCTTTGGGAATCGTCGGATCCGAGGACGCACTGAAACCGGAATGACCGAACACCGCGTAGGCGCCGGAATGAGAAGGATCGCGGTCGTTGGCGTAAATCACATGACAAGCCGTGCAGCCGCTGCCGCGGTAATCGCCGGGGTGATCGTTGGTGCCGGGAAAAGAGAGCACCGGATCGACCAAGCGCGTTTTTTGCAAACCAAGGAAAACGGGATCGGTGCGGAGCCCCGTGCCGAAGCCACGGTCGCTGAGCTTGTCGTCCGGCTTGCCGGGGTCCTCCTGGCGGTTGGGATTGCCCATCTCCGCTTTTCGGTGGCCGCCGCGTTCGAAGACCCGCAGCACGTTGCCGGGCTGCGAAATCTCCCAACGATACAACGGATCCAGCTCGGGCAAGATGCCCTTGGCACGCATTTCTTCGGGCGTGGGCTTCGGAAAGGTTTTGATCGATTGCGGCAAGCCCTCATGGCTGTAACTTTCACCAAAATGCGCATTCTTGGAAGGGAAGCCGCCGTTGTTGTAGAGCGCGGCGCCCCACAGCAGGCCGACGTGCGTCATCATGCTGGTGGAAACGGCGCGCACTTCCTTCGCGTGGCAGCCGGCTGGCCCGCAAGCCTCCGGCGCAACACGCAAATCTCCCGGATTGACGAATTTGACGTATTCGGAGGACTCCTTCAGCCACAACGTGTAACCGTGTTCGGGAAGGCTGGCGCGATCTTTGACAGCCGCATTGCGCGGCTGCACGTGGGCTTTTTCTTTTGCCGCAGTGTATTCCGCGGAATTCGGTGCGGTTCCCGGTCGAATGGCGATCGAAGAATTTCCACCGTGGCAGTCGGTGCAGCCAAGATGGACGGTTTTCGTCGGATGCATGGTCGGCTCGTCCGTCCGTGTGTGGCAGGAAACACATCCCGCTGATTTTTTGTCCGGTTCTTCCTGAGACGGTCTTACAGTGGCCGTCGCTGCGGGCTTCAGCCCGGCATTTTTTGCGGGCGCCGCATAAAGAGCAAAAAGAAAAGACAACGCAGAGACGGAGAGCACAGAGAGCGTTCGCCCAGAAGAGGAGTTGCATCTGTCGAAAAGCAGCATCGCCTGGTCGCCTCAGAAAGTAAACTTCGCCGAGCCGAAAAGCGAGAACTGCGTGCGGCCCGTGTAGATGTCTTTGAAACCCTGCGCAGGCTGCAGCGCCGAAGCGCCGGCGGTGAACACAATGTTTTCCGAGAGCGGCGGACGGTATTCCACACCGATGGCAGCGTCTTCGCCGATGGCGTGATGAATGGGCGATTGAAATAGCAGAAACTCCAGCGGCTCGGTGCGTTCGAAACGCAAGTAGTTGAAATTCGCAAAGCCTTTCCATTTTGGGCTGATATCGAAGTCCGCGCCCGCGCTTGTCAGAAAAAGTCCTGGATTCACAAAATTGGCCTGCCCTTCCTCTTTGCTTGAGCGCAGCGAGGGAATCAGGCTGCCCGGAGTGGTGAGCAAAACGCCCGAGCCAAGCAGGCGAATTCCTTCGCGGTTCCAGAAACTGAACAGTCCTCCCGCAAAATTCGGCAGGTCCACGATGGAATCGAAGCCGCGCGCGCGCCCGTCTCGCGGGTTTGCGTCGCCCGATGTGTAAAAAGCGGAAACGCGATACCGCATCCAGTCTTTGTCGTAAGAGATTTCTACCGCCGCCATCTGGGCGTTGATCGTCACTGGTCTTCCCGCAATCGGATTAAATGTGTCCTCGCCAAGTGCCTGATAGAAAGCATGGGTAAGATTGATCCGATGGATGTGGCCGCTAGCGAGCCAGCCAAAATATCCTACGCGCACGCCGTGCAAAAGCGGGCCAGTCCCAGGGTTTTGATCGATCACATTTCCGACCGGGGCGGGACGCACCAGGAACCCGTTGTCGTCGTAATGCAAACTGGGATCATCTTTGTTCCATGCGGCAATGAATTCCACCGTGTAGCCCGGAAAGAAGAAATCCTGCAAATAAACGTTCCCCAGTGCGACCTGTTGATGGCGGCGGTCGAACGTATTCAGCCCGCTGTTTGTGTTTTTCTCGAGAAAGTGGAAGTACGCAACGTTGTACTCGATGCGGTTGCTGTGCAGATTGCCGAAGACGCGCAACGCAGGCTGCTCGTCGACAAACAGAAAGCCTCGGAAATCCGCGTTGAATTGCTGAATGCCGGCGCGCGCGGAAACGAAATCGTAATTCGGCCCGAGGTCATGAAGCTTTGCTTCGATGAAAGCCTCCTGAAGCCCGAGATGATTGTCAAAGCGGTTCGTGCCGCTCCGCACGTCGGGTCCTACGATGCCGAGCTCCCGCACGTTCAAATCATTCAGGCTGAATTCGGGGGTGATTCGAATGCGCCAGTCCGCTGGTTTGAACGACCCGTCGCCATGAAAAAAATCGAACGCGAAGCGCAGCGTTTGATCGAAGAATTCTTGCTCGCCTTTGCCAAAGAAATCGGCACTGCCGGGCCTGGCGCTGCTTACGTTACTCGGCGAAGGCACGCGGCGCCCAGCAAAGATAGTCTCCGACGAACCCGTTAGGTTCAGAAAGACCTGCTGGCCGAAAAGCTGCGGCCAGATCGGTTCGTCACCCTTGAAGCGGTTGCGGTTGAATGGATCGTACCAGCGCGGTTTGACGTAGACGTACTCGCCCTTCCCGGAATAGCGCCGATAATCGGGCTGCTGCAAGGCCCAGCGATTCGGAACCGCATGGTAAATGTCTGCGACGGGCGGAAGCATTTCTGGCGAGGTGTTTTCGACGTAGTTGGGATCGGAATCGAGGCGGTGCCAGAGTTCACGATATCTTCCCGAAGGCTCGGTGGCTCCGGAGGAGAGTGCGGGACCAAGTTCAGGAAGGCGCGGGAGACGGGAATTTGCTCCAGCGACGCCGGAACTTACCATAGAAATTTCCAGCGTGACGATTTCATTGGCCTGGAGCACAAGGTCCGCGAGGACAAAAGGCGCGTAGTTCTGTGCCTCCGCGCGCAACTCGTATTTTCCGCGCGGCAAGGGAAACAGCCGGAAAACTCCTTCCGCGGAAGAAGTTGCGTTAAAGACCTTCCCGGATTCCAGATTCCGCAGGGTCAGTACCGTGCCGGGAACGGGCAGCGGATTATTCGGCGAGCCGGCGTCGCGAACAAATCCGTCGAGTGCCGCTGTGTTCTGCGCTTGCTGGCGCGGAATGCGCTGCGGTGGACCCGGTTCGCGTGATTCTTTTGCCGAACTCTGCGCCGGCGGCCCTTGCTTTAAAAGAGTTCTCGCCGCCACGCCGAAGGAAAAGAAGAAGCAAGAACAGCAAGCCGCACCGACCGCGCGCCGCGATAGTCTCAGAACAGAGCTGATCATTCCTTCGCCTGAACGTGTCCGCAAAAAACAAGAGATCGCGTTCTAGCTAACAATATCGAGTACCGAGGAGCAACACTTTTCCGGCATGGATGGCGCGAGTCAATAACAAGTCGGAAAGCTCCAGCCCGTTCACCGATAAGCCTCACAAGTCCGGCAAATCCGTTGAGCGCCTGCGAACGACTGTGCTACCAACAAAGGGAATCCTTCGATGGCACTCACTCACAAACTGCGCAAGCCTGTGGCATCGGGCGAGGCGCTTCGCTCGCGAAACAAAGTGCTCGTAGCGGGCGTCTTTCTCGCCCTGGGTGTCGCTGGTGTTCTGGGGTTTCTGCTTTGGGGCTGCGGCGCCGGGACCAGTGCGCCGGTTTCCCCTCCTCCGCCCGCGGCGGTTCAGCCGCTGCAGGTGTCCGATGTGCAAAACATCGTGCAGGCGGCGGTGAATTCTGTGGGTGTGGATATGGTCGTGGCCGTGGTGGACCGCGCGGGATTTGTGCTTGGGGTGTTTCGAACGCCGAATGCCCCGGCAATGAGTACGGGGAATTTTGGGCAGCCGGTGGATGCCAATGATCTTGCCGTGGCCCTGGGGCGTACCGGCGCATTTTTCAGCAACGATCAAGCGCCGCTCTCGTCACGGACGGTGCGGTTTATTAGCGGAATTCATTTTCCGCCCGGCGTCGCGAATCAGCCGCCCGCGGATTTGTATGGCATCGAAAACACGAATCGTGGCTGCACGCTGGTAAACGATCCAAATTTTCAAAGCAAGATTCCTCCTTCACTTATGCTCAACGGGGGATTCGGTCCCGGAGTGGTAACCGGTAAGGCTGATACGAACGACTCGAGCGCCACCGCCGTGAATCCCGGGGGCGTCCCGATTTTTTACAACAATGTCGTGCTCGGAGGGATCGGCGTTGTAACTTCGGTGAACAATGCGAATGTGGCGGAATTTGCCGCGTTCACCGGATCGACGACGGCGCGAACCGGGCCGAGCGACAGTTTCGGGCCAACACCGGCCGCTCCCGGTGTGGTTTTCATCAGCGGAGTCGCGCTGCCTTTCGTAAATCAGACTTCGCTCCCGGCGGGATTTTCCCCGGGGTCGGTCGCTGGCACGGGAAGTTTTCTGATCCCGCCAACAAACAGCCAGGGGCAGCCGCCCGAAGGCGACTTGATCGCCCCGGCAGCGGGGCCACTCGGCGGACTGAGCGCGGCGGACGTAAAGCAGATCCTGGACAATGCGGAAGCAACCGCGAACACTACGCGCGCGGCGATCCGCCTGCCGATCGGATCGCGCACTAAGATGGTAGTCGCTGTCGCGGATCTGGACGGAACGATCATCGGGTTGCGGCGCATGCCCGATTCCACGGTCTTTAGTATCGATGTTGCGGTGACCAAGGCGCGCAACATGGTGTACTTCAATAGCAATTCCCGAACCGCCGCCGAGCTGAACGGCGTGCCGTTGGGCAGGGCGGTGACAAACCGCACCATCGGCTTTGGCGCGCATCCGCTTTATCCTCCGGGAATTGACGGTACGAGCGCCGGGCCGTTCCTCGGTCTTTATGCGATGGACGTCGCCAATCCTTGCACACAAGGGTCTCAAACCGGCGCGACAAATGCGAACAAGAGCGGAATCGTTTTCTTCCCGGGCAGCGCGGGTCTGTATCGCAACGGCACGCTTGTCGGCGGGCTCGGTGTTAGCGGCGACGGAGTGGATGAAGACGATTACGTCACGAATGGCGGAACATTCGGATTTGAGGCGCCCACGAGCATTCGCGCCGACCAGATTACCGATCAGGGCGTGCGTCTGCCGTATTTCAAATTTCCAAGAAATCCCACGAACTGAATCCCGCCTGGAGTCGCAATTCCGATTGTCCGAATTCAGGGCCGGCGCGGCCATCCTTTTCAAATCAACGCCGCTGCGACTTTTTGCCTCGCGCCATTTTCGCTAGCGTTCGTGTAAACCTTTCCACCGTTCCCGGCACCGTTTCGCTGTACACGAACTGCCCATTGCGCCGGCAGGAGATTAGTCCTGCTTCGCTCAGGATTTTCAAGTGGTGCGAGACCGTGGCCGGCGTGACCCCGCGCATGGTGACCAGTTCCCCGCAGGTCAAGTGCCCGCAGCGCGAGATAGACTCGAAGATACGGAGGCGCGTTTCGTCGGCCAGCGCTTTGGAGATTTTCTCGATTTGCGAGCGGTTCATTGGAGCGATATCCAAGGTATGGCCGGAGTCTAGCCAATTGCGGACTCTGCCGCCAGTGGATTAGATGGCTCGGGCCTAAAAAAAGTCAAGGAAATTGTAACCACATACTTCGATATTCATCTAACTGTCGAAATCTCGAAGGCCGGAGACGACATCTGCGGTGGAGAGGGGCTTTCGAGTAGAGCCCACAGAGCAACGGAGGACAAAATGAGCAGCACCAAAAGATTGCAAGGGAAAGTAGCCGTAGTCACGGGCGGGAACAGCGGCATCGGGCTGGCCACCGCAAAACGCCTGCAAGAAGAGGGCGCGCGGGTAGCCATCTCGGGCCGAAACAAGAAAACACTCGACGAAGCCGTGAAGACCGTCAGCAACGGCGTCCTCGCGGTCCAGGCCGACGTGTCCAAGCTCTCGGAAGTGGACAAGTTGTATTCGGAAGTTTCGAAGAAGCTCGGAAGGATCGATGTTTTGTTCGTAAACGCGGGCGTCGCGAAATTTGCACCGCTTGCGGAGACGCCCGAAAGCCTCTTCGACGAACAGTTCGACACCAACATCAAGGGAGCGTACTTCACGGTGCAGAAGGCGATTCCGTTCCTGAATGATGGCGCATCGATCATTCTGAATACCAGTGTTGCCGACCGCAAAGGCACAGTCGGAGCAAGCGCCTACGCCGCTACAAAGGCCGCTCTGCGCTCACTGGCCAGAACCGCGGCCGCGGAACTCGTGGGGCGCGGGATCCGCGTGAACTCCGTAGCGCCGGGGCCGATTGTGACTCCAATCTTCGAGAGAACCGGACTTCCCAAGGAAGCGGTGGATGAATTCGCCAAGGGCATTGTTGAAAAGGTGCCGATGAAACGCTTTGGACAGCCGGAAGAAGTTGCCGGCGTCGTAGCCTTTTTGGCCTCGCAAGATGCGTCCTACATCACTGGGGAAGAGATCAACGTCGACGGCGGGTTGGGCCAAATCTAAGGTTCGAAGATTAGCGTTGGGCCCAAGAAAATGGCGGCGGCATGGGGAAGGGCGGCCGCCTTTTTCGTCTTTGCAACGCTCATTTCGAGAGTATTTGCTTCGCTCCTCCGGAAGGATCGGGCGAAGTGGCGGAGTTCACATCGAGGAACCAGGAGTGTGCGGAGTCCCCGGGCGCATAACAATTTCCGTTCCGGTGATAGGTCGCAGCGCATCGCGACGTAAACTCTTTGCGCCGCGGAGACTGCGCGAATTGCCAGACCGCGGCGTAGGGAATCCCGCTTTTTGCGGGAGACGCTGGATCACGTGAAAAAGTGCAACCGGGAGAGGGAGGACAGGCATCGTTATACGCCCAGATGGAGATGCCGCGGGTTGCCGCATGATTGCGAATGTCCTCCGCGGTAGTAATGGTCACGCCGGGCTCTTCCTTGACGGGCATGCCTGAGCAATAGGCACCGGGGCGAAATCCTGCCTGACTGAGGGCTTCCGACCACGCCGCGAGATAGGCATGGTAGGTGTCGGGAAGTCGTCCGCCTTCTTCAATATCCAAAAAAATAATTGTCCCGGCGGAGAAGCCCTCTGCTTTCGCAGAGGCCGCAGCGTCCTCTCCGTCGCGAGTTCCTCTGGCTTTGGCTGAGGTTTGAGTTTTAAGTTCGCGGCTACCGGGACCTTGGTAGAGGACCACAAAGCCGAAACCCCGCGAGCGCAACAGCTCCCGCTTCCGGGTCCAGGTGTTGCTTTTCTCGCCGGGAGGAGGGCTAATCCAGTAGCTTGAGAAGGCAAATGTTTTTCGGAGAATGGGCAGGGCATCATCGCCGGGATAGTTGTTGCGGTCGAAGCCCAAGTATTTTTTTTCACTTTCCTCCGGAGCGGAGCAAACGCGGCTTTGCGCTCCAAAAGCGAAGAGTGCGGCGCTGACCATGAGCGCAGCAAGGAAAAGCTTGGTTACCTTGAACTGTGTGACGCGTTCGATCATCAGATTCTCACCAAACCTCGCATCCGAAACGCGGCAGCCGGGCTATTTCATTCGAAATCAGCCCTCCCGCAATTTGTGGCCTGCCAGATTGCCGAGGCCATCGTACGCGGCATACTTATAAGTTTCGCTGAGTGTCGGATAATTGAAAACCTGTTCGATGAATTCATCGATGGTGAGGCCCTTGTCCAAAACGGTCAGGCCGATGTGGATGAGTTCGGTCGAGTTTTCACCAATCATGCTGACCCCGAGGAGTTTCTTGTCGGCACGCGCAAAGATGAGTTTGAGCATGCCCGCCGTGTCGCCGGTGATGTGGCCGCGGGCATTGTTTTCATACAGCGCCCGCCCAACCACGTAATCGATCTTCTTTTCTTTGCAGGATTCCTCCGTCTCACCCGCGGCGGAAATCTCCGGAATCGTGTAAATGCCCATAGGCAGCAAGGATGCCACGCGTTGTTTGTATTTCAAACCGAAGGCGTGGCAAACGGCGACGCGTCCTTGCTCCATGGAAGTGGAAGCGAGCGCGGGAAAGCCGATGACATCACCTGCCGCATAAATGTGCGAAACCGACGTTTGGTAGTTCCCATTCACGGGGATGTAGCCACGATCGTTGAGGGCCAGTCCGGCCTGTTCCAGTGCCAGGCCGTCAACCGCAGCCCGTCGGCCCGCGGCGAAAAGAGCCGCCTCCGTTTCGAGAATTTTGCCGCTGTTCATGGTCAAACGCACTCGGTCCTTGGAATTCTCAGTCTTCACGGGACGATCGTTGAAACGGAAATGCATGCCCAATGAGGCGAGTCGCTCGCGCAGACGATCAGAGATTTCGTTGTCTAGGAAGGGAAGAAGCCGATCGCGACCGTCGACCAGAGTGACCTCGACGCCAAGCGCCATAAAAATGGAAGCGTATTCGCAGCCAATGACGCCACCACCAATTACGGCCAGGCTTTTGGGTATGCGGTCCATTTGCAGAAAGGTGTCGGAGTCGAAGGTGTGGACATCGTCGAAGGCGATCTCCGAAGGGCGATGCGGCTTCGAGCCCGTGGCGATGAGGATCACATCGCCCTTGAGCCGGCGCGTGCCGTCGGCTCCCGAGACCACAACCGTGTGACCGTCTTCGAAGGACGCCTGGCCGCGAACGAGCTCAATCTTGTGCAGCGCCAGATTCTTCAGAATCCGGCGGCGCTCCATGTCCACGACTTCGCGTTCGTGATGCATGAAGTCGTGCACAGTGAGATTCTCTTTGAGCGAGTAATCGATGCCATAAAGACCGCGCTGTTTCAGGCCAGAGAAATAGAGCGCCGATTCGCGCAAAGTCTTGCTGGGAACGGTACCAGTATTGATGCAACTGCCGCCCAGGTGCTGGGCGCGTTCGATCAGGGCGACGCGCTTGCCAAAATAGGCGGCCTGGGCGCCCGCCTTTTCGCCGGCAGGACCGCAGCCCATCACAACCAGGTCAAAACTTTCAGTCGAACCCACTCGAGCCTCCCCGTAATGAGCTGGAAGGGACTGACGCTACGCCATGCACTCCGGATCTGGGAGGATTCTAGGGGAAGAGCGGGAGAAAATAAGGAAGTTTCTCGCCGCGGTGTGCCGAATCGTACGGCAAGAGCTCCGCCGGAGAGCGCCTAGGGCTCCCACGCCACACCGATTCTAGCGGCTGCCGTGGAGCATGGTTTTTGAACAAATTCGGAGTGCCTTGCCGGCCATACGCCACCGGAACCGGGTTTCGAGCATCTAAGCAGCTGGGAGTGACGGAGGAACAGTGAGCAATGTCGGCACAGGCTGAGAAACGTACGCTGATAGCGGTGGGCGGGCTCCTGGTCGTCCTCGCTTCGCGGGTCTTCTACTTTCAAGAAATGTTTTTTGCCCTGCTCCTGTTTGCTGGAGTGTTTTTCGGCCTCCTGCTCCTGGCATGCATCATAGCCGGAGTGTGGATGTTCTATGAAAAAGCGGTGATCTCTCTTGCTCGGTGGACGGCGAAGCAAGGGTATCGCGGCTTGCTGGCCCTTCGGGCGAAGCTTTTGGAACTGGCTCCAACGATTACCAGGATCGCCGGGATCGTTTCCGCCGCGCGACCCACGCTGTTTTACCCCTTCGGCAGCTCACTGCGCGGCTGGGTGCGGTCGCTCCTTCTGGATGCCTCGCACTTCCGCGCTGACGCCGAACGCGCCGTCAAGCATTTGCGGCTTCTGCTGAAACAAAGCTGAAGCCCTTCGGGCAAGGCGAAGCCCCCCTCCCTCAAGTGGTGTGGACCACACTCTAATCGCAACCATTGTCGGAACGGGCCCTTCTGTGATGCTGGAGCTTGACTGAACAAACCAGGCAGGAATGCCTGTCCTACCAGAGACTCTTGGGGGTGTGGTGAAACTGGACTAGGATACGTGCGTGAAAGAACCTCAGCCGCCTGGCAAAGGCCCCTCTCTGGGCTGGCAATGGAAAGCCATCATTCCGATCGTGGGAGTGTTGTTGTTGGGCCTGATAGCGTTCCAGGCCATCGTAGTCGCGCTCGATATTCCCAGCGGACATTGGATTGTGATCGTTGCGGCCGGCGGCGCGGTGGCCATTTGTTTCGTGACGTTAATAGTGATGCTGGTTTTGATTCAAAGGCCGCTCGAAGAGTTAAAGAGGGTCATCGGTCGGGTAAGCGAAGGTGATCTGGCCGCAAGGGTCGATTTCGCCAAGCGTAACGACGACGTCGGGCAATTGGGTCAGCAGTTCAATGAAATGATTCGGCAACTCGAGGAAAATCGTGCGGAAATCGAGCGGCTGCACCAGCGGGAAATGGCGCGCGCCGAACATCTCGCCACGATCGGAGAGTTGGCGGCAGGACTGGCGCACGAAATTCGCAATCCGCTTGCTGGAATTGCCGGGGTCGTCGAAGTGATGGGACGGGAACTGCCGCCGGAGAGTTCCAGCCGCGCGGTGCTGCCTGAGGTTCACAGCGAAATTCAACACATTCAGGCGATCTTGAACGATCTGCTCGTTTATGCGCGGCCACGGCCACCGGAATTTCATCCTGCGGATTTGAACGCGACAGTCGAGCAGGCGGTTTTCCTGGCGCGTCAACAAGTGAGGACGAAACCCATTGAGATCACACTGGAGCCGGAGAAAAGACTGCCAGGAATCCTGCACGATCCCGTGCAGGTTCAACAGGTCATTTTGAATTTGCTTCTGAACGGCATTCAGGCGATCTCGAATCAAGGGAAGATTGAGGTGGCTTTGCGGCAGGAAAGGGAGTATGCGGTGGTGCGCATTCGAGATAACGGCAAGGGCATCTCGCGCGAGTCTCTGCCAAGGATCTTCAAGCCGTTCTTTACGACAAGAAAAGAAGGAACGGGCCTGGGGCTCCCGCTGGCGAGAGGCATCGTGGAGTCGCACAAGGGAAGAATTGAGGTGACGAGCGAGCCAGGGCGCGGCGCGCAATTCGAGGTGTGGCTGCCGATCTTGCGAGCCAAGGACAAGCACACCGAGTAGTTCAGAAGTCAAAGGTTGACAGTCGAACGAAGCGACGAACAGAGAAAAAAGTAACGCAGAGATGCCGAGCGCTCGGAGAGTCGTGGAGTAGTTCAAGCGGGTTCCACGGGATACGAAACCTGTAAGCGGTTCATGAAGAATGATAAAGTACCGATCATGGTGCGGAAGAAAATCCTGATCGTGGACGACGAAAAACTGGTGCGCTGGGCGCTGGCGAGGAAGTGCGCCGAATGCGGCTACCAGAGCGTCGAGGCTGCTGACGGAGAAGAGGCGCTGAGCGTACTGCAGAACGAGTCGCCGGACGCCATTTTGTTGGACGTTCACCTGCCGGGTCAGAGCGGCATCGAAGTCCTGGAAAAGCTGAAGCAAAGCGGCGAGACGCGCACGGTCATTATGATGACTGCGGATCCGCAACTTGAGGACGTGAAAACCGCGCTGCGGCTGGGCGCCTATGACTTTGTCAGCAAGCCGATCAATTACGAAGAACTGGGCGTTACGCTGCAGAACGCGCTGGAAGCGGGGGCGCTGCGCACGGAAGTGGAGTCATTGCGCGGAGAAGTGCGGCGGCGCGCGGGCTATCACGAGGTGATTGGCGTCTCGCGGAAGATGACCGAGCTGATGAAGTTTGTTCAGAAAGTGGCGGCCAGCGAAGCCAGCACGATTTTGATTCAAGGAGAGAGTGGAACCGGCAAGGATCTGGTGGCGAAGACAATTCATTATCAGAGCGCGCGAAAAGACAAACCGTTTGTGGCGATCAATTGCTCCGCGATTCCGGAAACACTGATGGAGGCGGAACTTTTTGGCCACGAGCGCGGCGCGTTTACCGATGCCAAGGCGATGAAGAAGGGTTTGTTTGAGGTGGCCGACGAGGGAACGCTGTTTTTGGATGAGATTGGAGAGCTCTCGCCGCTGCTTCAGGCAAAGCTCTTGCGGGTGCTGGAGGACCAGGTCATCCGGCGCGTCGGTGGTGTGCGCGACATCCAGGTGAACGTTCGCGTGATCGCGGCCTCGAATCGCGACCTGGAGCGCGCGGTACGCGAGGGTCATTTTCGGCAGGACTTGTATTACCGGTTGGCCATCATTTCCGTTTTTCTTCCGCCGCTGCGGGAACGGAAAGAGGACGTGCCCGCGCTGGTGGATTTCTTCGTGGGCCACTACAACCGGAAGTTCCGGAGGAACGTGCAAGGGTTGAACGAAGAAACGCGGCGACTGCTGATGAGCTACAACTGGCCCGGAAATGTGCGTGAATTAAAGAACGCGCTGGAACGCGCCATGCTTTTGGAAGAAGGCACGCTGCTAAGGCCCGATGATTTGCCCTTTGCAGTGGCTAGCGGGCGCAGCGGGACAGCCGGGAGCGCTCCGACAGCGATGGAAGTGAGCTCGCCTGCGGCCCAGGAGCCGCTCGAAGGCGGCTCCACGCGACGCTTGCCAGTTCTCTCTATCCCGGAAGGCGGAACGTCGCTCGAAGATATCGAGCATGCTTTGGTCGAGCTGGCGCTGCGCCAGTCTCATGGGAACCAGATCAAGGCGGCCAAGCTGCTGGACATCAGCCGGGACGCGCTTCGCTACAAGATGAAGAAATTCGGATTGGTCCACGGAGAAGAAGAGCAACCAGCCTCCCCGACGCGACCCTGAGTCCTCAAAGCAGACGTCCTATAATGGAGTAGAGCGCATCCAGTCACTGACGCGGCTCGCGATCTGCCCAACCAGGCAGGCTGATGTCCGTATTTGCGCACCGTTGTCGATCTGCAGCCGATGTTCGGCGGGGACGGCCGAGTGAGAAGACGCGAACGAGAGTGAAAAGCCCCAGTTTGAGAAGACGCCTTGGGAGGGTGTCACCATGGAAGCTTATTCAAGTCGTTAAAATAAAGCGAGATACGTGAACGCAGGCGGGCTGCGAGTTTGGAACAGCAGATGCTGCTTGGCAGTTTGCTCAGAAAGGTTGGCAATGGAGCGATTGCAAATTTTGTCAGCTGTGGGCGTCCCTACTGTGACCGCGGGCAGGCGGTAAAAAAGCTCGAAAGGATACGGCGCAGAACAGGACGCCCACCGTAAAGCCGGAAAGAACCCCCCAGTTTGCCGGCTTGCATGATCGAGTCAGGCAGCGGCAGAGCACGGATCGTAAAGGAGCGTCGAGGTTCCGACGCGATGGCCCGCATGACGGGCCTTAACCGGTGCTCGCCGCTGCCTTTGTTTTGGGCTGGGTCTTGCGTGTTTTTTCCCGTCAAATTCCATAAAACCAGTGGTTTTCTCGCGCATATCGTTGTGCGATTGCACCCAAGGGTTGCTCTGTTGAATGGAGGACGGCCCGCATGTTCTTTGTTTGCAATGCGATCCGTGTCTGTGGTTGTGGAATCGTGCGTGCACCCTTGGCAATGTCATTGAAGGCAGGAAATGAGAGCGCACGAGCCACGACGAAATGAAGGCGAGGAGGGTCTTATGACACAGGTAATAGAGCCGAAGGCGATTCAACCGATTTCCCTACCGGAGATTTCAAAGAGGGTCTCGCTTAGTAAGATTTTAGTGACTACGGATTTCTCGCCCGAGTCCGACCGGGCTCTTGCCTATGCCCTGGCCCTGGCACGGCGCTATGACGCCAGGATCTACTTGGCGCATGTACTGGTGCCAGATGCTTTCTTGTATGCGGAGCCGGCGGTTGCGGAAGCTACTTACGAGAAGGTTCGTCAGGCGGCGGAGCAGGGGATGGCAGACATTCTCGTGTCGGGGAAGCTGCGTGGCATACCACACGAAGTGTTGCTGGGAGAGGGAAACGTCTGGCCCGTTCTTGCAAAATTAATCCAGAAGTATGAAATCGACCTGGTGGTTACGGCGACGCATGGACGCGGAAAGATCAAGAAGTTGCTGATCGGTTCAGTGGCCGAAGAAATCTTTCGGCACGCGGACTGCGCGGTGCTGACCGTGGGGCCGCGCGTAAAGGATGAGCCGCCGCGCGAAGTGGAGCTGAAGAGTATTTTATTTGCTACGGACTTTGGCCATGGCGCAGAGAGAGCGGCCGCCTATGCACTCTCCCTGGCTCAAGAGCACGCCGCTCGGCTCACTATGCTGCATGTTATTCAAGAAGCCACGGCGTTCACGGAAGAGAGCGTGCGGCGGCAACGTGAGTTTAACATCGAAAACCTGCGACGTCTGGTCCCGGAGGGCGCTGAGAATTGGTGCAAGCCGGTGTTCCGCGCAACGTTTGGCGAGGCGGTGGAAGAGATCACCACAATGGCTCGCGAGATGAACGCCGACCTGATCGTGATGGGCGCAAAGAGTAGAAATAGCCTGGCAGGACATGTTCCGGCCACCATCGCGTACAGCGTGGTCACCAAAGCGCGGTGCCCGGTGCTGACCGTTCGCGGTTGAATCGCCGACGGTCAAGGAGGTCTTAAGCCGCACAAAGAGCTGCTATCTTCGGCGGCAAATGGCGGAGCGGAACCTCACTCGAGCGCGGTCCGCATCCTTTGCAGATCAAAGGACGGAACTGGTGGCTCAAGACGCGAACCGGTTCCGTCTTTTTTATTTTTGCTTGTCTTTTCCTCCTTAGGCTCGGTTCCTGTGCGAAAACGCGCGCCGCTATCACCATCCCCATTGCGAATGCACACGCAGCAACCTTCGAACACATTTCAAGTCTCCAGCCTAAGTGTTGCCTTGCGAGGACTTTCTCAATCATCGACTCTTCTCTGCCTGAGATTTTGCTATTGTCAATCGCCGTTCTCCAGCCTATTCCATCTGGGTCCTGGTCGGATTACCGGAAAACTGGAAAACTGGAATCGGGAGATCGGCACTTTTCCGATTACGTTAATCGGGACTTGAGGGCAATATTCTTCCGACGAATACCTCATCATGGTCGATGGTGATCGAAGAGATGTTCGGTAAAGAGGCGCAACTCGTGCGTTGACGAAGAGGTGTGCGTGGATTCAATGAGAATCAAAACTTAACAAACCCTGACACGGCCGGCGTCGTTAGAGATACCGCGTTAATCACATCAGACGTATACTCTGGTCTCTGAGCCGATGAATCGAAGAGTCGCGAGTTCGCTAATTGTCGCCGGGCTGATGTGCATTGCAGGTTACGCTGCCTTGTTCATTGCTCCGGATGAGCGAACTATGCATGACGCACAGCGCATTTTCTATTTCCATGTGTCTAGCTGGGTTGCTATGTTCGTAGCATTTTTCGTGTCTGTCTTCGGCTGTTTCGCTTATTTGACCACGCGCTCGCAACGATACGACTGGATTGGTGTTGCGGGGGCAGAGGTCGGCCTGGTGTGCTGTACGATTGGGCTGATAACGGGTCCCTTGTGGGGCAAACCCGCGTGGGGGATTTGGTGGACGTGGGATCCGAGGCTCACGACGACTTTTGTTCTTTGGTTGCTATACCTTGCATATCTCCTGCTACGCTCCATGGTAGAAGAAACTGAGAAGCGGGCAAGAATCTCGGCAGTTTTTGGAATCTTTGCCTTTCTCGACGTTCCATTAGTATACGTGTCAAACCGTTTTGGGCGGACTCAGCATCCGGCTCCAGTCTTTTTCGGAGGCCCAAATGCAGGAGTCGACCCCACCATGGGAAAAGTGCTGTTACTGTGTTTGGCAGCCGTTGTTGGGGTAATGACCGTTCTTCTGCTAGACCGCTACCGTCTTGAGCGTTTGCGGTATGAAGTGGGTTTGTTGACTTCTGTGATTGAGTCTCGCGATTTGGATAAGCAATCTCGCACAGCTAGGGAGCGCGTATGAAGAACTTTCAGTACCTCCTCGCAGCATGGATTGCGGTCTGGGTTGTGTTTTTCTTTTATCAGGTCTCCCTGTCTCGCAGATTCTCCCAATTGTTCGATGAAGTCAAACGCCTTAAAGAGCGCTTAAAAGACTCAACTCCCGATTAGTGGCGTTCTCGTCCATTTGACGAGGCTTCCTTTCGCGGCGGATTCCATGTGGACGCGAACGCTGTTTATCGGGACTTGGCTCACGTGGTTTACAATCAGAACGGAGATGTTCTGGTCGCATATAGTGAAATCTGATTAACGCCTCGGGCTGTCGTATTCATTATGAAGTCTTTTTACAGTTTGATTCTCGTCCTTTGCCTCGCAAGCGTGTGCATCGCGCAAGAGAGCGGTACGGGCCAGCCAACGGTGACGGTACATTCCACATTGGTTATGGTCCAGGTGTTTGTGAACAATAAGGAAGGACATGTAGTTTTTGACCTCAAGGCGGACGACTTCCTTCTCACTGATAACGGCGTACCGCAACTTCTCACACTAGAACAAGACACTGATTCGCAGCCGCTGGCGTTGGCAATCGTGGTTGAGAGGGGCGGTGAAGGCGCACGCCATCTCGCTGACTACAAAGAACTAGACTCTATCCTTGACGCGCTGATCGGTAACGTAGAGCACCGCGTCGCCGTCATCGGCTTCGATGGTACGCCGCACCTGATCGTCCCTTTCACGTCAAAAACAGGAGATGCTTCCAACGGACTTGCGAACCTTTCCGAAGGCGACCATAACGCGGCCATTTTAGACGCCGTTGCATTCGCCGTCGTGCAGCTGCGGGAGCAGCCCACGCGCTATCGGCGCGCCATTTTGCTGCTCACCGAAACAATTGACCAAGGCAGTAAAACCACCCTGAATGACGCTGTGCGCCTTATCAGCGATACGAACACGGCGATATACAGCTTTGGTTTCTCGAGTACGCGTTCGGCAGTTTCGAATGAAGCGTCAAAGTCTAGTAGCAACGACCCCGGCCCCGAGAATGGCTGCTTCAGTCGCACTGGGGCCAATTCCGAGTACAAAGGTCACTACAGCAAGCAGGTGCTTGACTGCGTTAGCCAGCTTGCTCCACCACTTCGGCTGGCCACCATGACCTTTCTCACGGCCCGCAATGCACTGCGTACGAATACTGCCGAATCTTTAGCCCAACTCACCGGAGGTGAGTTCTTTCACTTCCACGATTCTAAGGATCTGAAAGCAGGCCTTATCGCGGTTTCGAATGACATACCCAATTATTATGTTCTAAGTTTCCGACCGGCTAATCCCGCGGCCGGCCTACACGCGCTACATGTGGCTACGAAGGGCCGCCCGCAGTTTGTGACAAAATTTCGACGCGAGTATTGGCTTGACGACACTGGGCGCTAGCGAGCAAGTTCCGCCTGAGATACTCTGGTTCCTTGAGAACGGAATTGAGCAAAAGGTTCTAACTGCTTCTTTGCCTGCCTGAATCCGCTCGGGTATGTGGTCAGATCTCGATTCGTGGGGAAATCGGAAAAGTGCCCGTCCATCTTTCGAGCTCGATTCCACTTGTGCGTGTACGCTGTTACCAGGCATGTTAAGTATGGCTTTTCACAGTTCCGCTGTCGCGCTTCCTAAGAGAAGACAAATCATAACTATTGAGGAGGGGCAAACCGGAGTTCGGGCAACGTGCGCTTTGGTAACCTCCAAAAAATTGGATTGTTCAGGGAAACCAAATTGTCGTTTCTGATTTGCGTTAAACGACGATAAGATGTGGAGGGTTCGGCCCCGCGGTTCAGGAAAGTCAATCCAAGGAAACGGAGAAAGCACCATGGGATCAAAACCGACGCATGAACAAGCGCAACTTCACCTTCAAGTCTACGACCAGCGGAGGGAAGCCAAATTACGCCAGGCACGTGACTGGTTCGGTAAAAACTACATCGTGAATAATATCGACGACGCTATGCGGATCGCGCCGATGGGAAGCGAAACCGGAGCGTACGTAGGAATGGTGATCGGCTACTGGGAGCAAGCCTGCGCGTTGCTCAACTACGGACTACTGCACGAGGATCTCTTCTTTGAGACCAGCGGCGAGTTCTTCGGAGTGTGGGAGGCACTTAAACCCGTCGTTCCGACGTTTCGCGAGCGTTTTGTCAACAAGCAGATCCTTGCGCACCTCGAAGAGGCGGCGAAGCGCTATGAGGCGTGGTCGGAACACCGCAACCCGGGTCATATCACCGCGATGCGGCAATTCATGCAACAGATGCGCGGTCAGGCAGCCTCAGCGGCCAAAGCCTGATTCGAGCGGCAATTCAAATTGATGTACGGGCGGGACGCGCCGGGTAGCCGGGGCCGTCCCGCCTTTTTTGCAACTAGGGGCACTTGTCTGGTAAGCGTTAATCGTCCAAGTGGATTGTTTCTCTCCCATTCTCATGGCTTCACCAATTGAAATGTCCTATCGTCAATCGCTTTGCGAATCCAACGCATCAAAGTGATCGCCTTGAACCTGCGACCAGAGTTGTGCCTTTCGCATCCTCAATCGGAATCGGAAAGCTGTACACCTTGTCTTGAACCTTGACCACGTAGAAGAAATTTCCGTGTCCCTGGCGAATTGGTACGGTGTCAAGGTTCAACGCAATGTCACATTGTGTTACACCGAAGCGAAACAACAATTCGCCAACCACACGGCATTGTTGACGAGGTAGTCGAAGCGCTCGGCAGCCAAAATCTGCCAGCGCCGAGCGGACGTTCCGGATGAGGGCGCGCGAGAAGGAAATATTTCGCGCGATTTCGGAACGCAGCCGATTGCACGAATAGCCGATCCGTCGCACTACCGCTGAGCTGGGGGGCGTGCTGACGAACCAAGCGCAGAGTCCAAAAGCGTTGCACGACTCAACTCGAATGCCCCAAATGCGCGGAGATGGCGCGCGCGGCCCTCTTGATTGCTATGGCATATGCCTGAATGCGATCGCGGCCAATCCTCGTCACAGGTCCGGAAACGCTGATCGCGGCGGTGACACTTCCACTCTCGTCCAGAATCGGGGCGGCGACGCAGCGCGCGCCCATATCCGTTTCTTGATCGTCGATGGCATAGCCCTGTTGCAGGACGCGAGCGAGCTCTTTCCGGAATCTCGGAAGGTTCGGAATGGTTCGGGGCGTGGCACGCTCAAAAGTAAGCATAGGCAATAACTCCTCGCGCTGATCGTTGGGAAGAAACGCGAGCAGAGCTTTGCCCAGGGCAGTGCAGTTTAGAGGCCGATGCATTCCCGGTTGGGAAGCCATGCGAAAAGAATGATGGCTTTCGATAACCTCGAGGTAAAGCAACTCGTGTCCATCCAAAACGCCGAGGTTCACCGTTTCCTTAGTTTCGTTGGAGAGGGCTACGGCCACAGGCCGGCTAATCTTGCGCAGGGTCGCATGATAGGCAATTCCTGCGCCGAGCCTGGTTAGTTTGGGCGCGACGACGTAGGCACCAGTTTCGTCGCGCAGCAGATAGCCCTCGTTTTCCAAATGAGCCACGAATCGGTACGCCGTGCTCTTGTTTACGCTGGTCTGCTCGGCGATCTCGCGGAGTTGCAGGCCGGCGGGAGAAGCGTCGAGAGCCTCTAAAATCCGCAATACCTTCGCCACCACGCCGACTGGCGCCGATTTGGACTCGCGTGCCCTGATCATCGGTGAGAGCCACTCCTTCCACTCAAAGGGAACGTTCAGAATATGGTGGCGGCATTTTACATGAAGAAATGTTCAGTTTTTCAATATTTAAAATTCAGATTTTTAATATTGAATTTACACGGGCGGCCTGCTACAAAGCCACCCGTTCCTAGTTTCGCGGCGCAACGGTTCTCAGGGGGTGTATCGCCGGAAGCGGGAGTCCCATCGACGATCGACCGAATCGAGATTCAAGCAGGGGGTGGCTATGCGAGTGGTGAAGTTGGCTGGAATGATTCTCGGGTCCTTCTTCTTAGCCTCGGCCGCAGTTCATGCACAAACTGCAGTCGGCGAGGTGAACGGGACAGTAGCAGATAGTTCAGAGGCTATTGTGGCAGGGGCCACCGTCACGCTCACAAACCAAGCGACTGGAATTGTGGATCGAGCTACCACGAATTCCGACGGGCATTTTGTCTTCATCAACGTGAAGCCCGGTCAGTATGTCCTCGGGGCAGAGTCATCGGGATTCAAATCAACTCGAGTCTCTCCGTTCACGGTAGGTGTCAATCAGACCGTCACGCAGACAGTAAGACTCGAGCTCGGTTCAATGACGGAAACCGTTACAGTCAATGCCGAAGCAGCGATCCTTGAAAGATCTTCCAGCGAACTCGGGACGGTGATCACTGAAAAAGCGATTACCGACATCCCTTTGAATGGCAGGAATTTCACGCAGTTGCTGACTCTCACTCCTGGTGTCACGCCGGTTTCTACGTCTCAGAATAAGAGCATTGGCGGAGTAGAGGGGAATGTTGGAATCCCCAATTCCGGCTTTGCTGACCCCTCCATCCACGGGCAGCAAAATCGCTCCAAGCTGTACTTTTACGACGGCATCATCAACACCAACATTCGCGGGCCAACGTACGTCGTCGTTCCAAACCTTGACTTGGTCCAGGAATTCAAGGTCGTCGGACAGGATTCCAAGGCGGAGTACGGCGGGGCCACTGGAGGCGTGGTGGATATGGTCTCTAAGTCCGGGACCAATGCCTTCCACGGCTCGCTCTTTGAGTACGTGCGCAATGATGCCTTTGATGCCCGCGACTCGTTGAACGATTTTGACCCGCTCACGCGCGCTCCCTCAGCGCCGCTCGCCTTCCGGCAAAATCAGTTCGGAGGATCCTTTGGTGGTCCGGTTTTCAAAAATAGAACCTTCTTTTATGGCGGCTACGACGGTTGGCGCTACAGCCAGCCCAGTCACGGACGTAATTATGTTCCAACGCCTGCTGAGCTGGACGGAGATTTCACCGACACGAGCACTAGCTTGTTCACCACTGTCCATCAGATCTACAACCCTTACTCCACAACAGCGACGCCTCACGCCATTGACGCCAGCGGCACGACAGGCATTCGGGATCCTTTCAAATGCGATGCTGCGGGGGCCCCGATCGCTCCTGCTTCGGACGGAACGCAACCCGGAACCGTCGGGACGGCCGGTGTAGTAGCGTGCAATATAATCCCTTCCGTCCTCATCAATCCGGCTATGCAAGCCTTCTTCAAAACCTATTCGGCTGCTCCGAATTATGCGAACCCGGCGGACCCTACGCACAATTTCATTCAGACGCGCCCGGATCGCAATAACTCCAACTCTTTTCAGCTACGGATTGACCATCATCTTAGCAACAGAGACAGTTTTTTTCTCCGCTATACACAGCAAAACGTCTATTCCTATACGCCAATTGGTGAACTAGGTTTCACGGACGGGACCGGGCGTGGCCGAAACTATGGCGGGGGTTGGGTACATACTTTCAGCCCTAGACTTTTCCTCGATGTCCGGGCTGGGTACGCGGGAAGGCCGAGCGTCGATTCCGGTCAGTCTAATAAGGATCCCCGCGGGCTTCAGCCTATGAAGGACGCTGGTCTCCTGAACATCGACCAATACCAAGGCATGTTGGTTGCAATGTCCAATTGGCACGCGGGAGATGATCGCGACGACCATGGTAACTTTGGAATTCGTGGGCCTGCCCCTCGCGAAAACCCTACTTGGAGCATCACTCCCAACTTAAGCTGGATCAAGGGCAACCACAATCTCAAAGTAGGCTTCCAGTACGTCCAGGCCAGCAGAGGCCAGAAAAACACATTCCAACAAATGACTTTTGCTGCGGGGCAAACCCAGGAATTCAATCCGAAGGCTGTCAATAATACGGGACTGGATCTTGCATCTGCCTTGCTTGGCTTCCCGAGCAATTATCAGGGTCAGCTGCCGGTTGTCCATGGCGGGCCGGTCGAATTCAACTATGCGTCTTGGGCTATCTACGGGCAGGATGAATGGAAGCTCGCTTCCAGATTGACCTTAACGCTGGGCCTGCGGCTGGATGCCCTCACGCAACCCCAGACGACCGATGGCCGGCTGTGGAACGCACTCGATCTATTCAACCAAAAATGGATCATCGGTGCCGCAACAATGCCTCCGCTCTGCAGCGCGGCACAAGTGGCGCCTTGTATTCCCGATGGCCCACCTATCTATGCTCCGGGAACAGGCTCTACTTGCAACACTACCAACTATCCTCCTGCGCCCAACCGCATTCCCTGTGACTTCCGCCAGGATCTTCATTTCAGTGATGTCGTCCTTGCTGGCGGCCCGGCCTTTGCCTTTCCTCCCGTGCGCGACAATTGGGGCCCACGCGTTGGTGTGGCCTGGCAATTCAATCGAAAAACGGTCTTGCGCGGCGGATACGGCCTCTACTGGGATTCCCTCCCTGCAAGAAGCCAGTATGCGCAGAACGGCTTGGAAGCCGCGGTATGGCCGGACTCAACGGCGATTCCCGCCTTTGACCTGAATGCACCTGCAGACTTCTCGGGAGGCACGAAGCAGCTTGTGACCCAGGCGCAAGCAAACACCCTGGTCTCTCTTCCGGGAGCGTCTCCCTGGACCGTCGGCAATTTTCCCCTTGATCCCCACTTCAAGGACGCCCGTTCACACCAATGGCATATCCAGGTCCAGAGGGAAATCACTCCGGAGACGCTTTTCTCCATCGCGTATGCGGGCAGCAACAACGGGAGGCTCGACTATAAAGGCAAACCAAATACGGCGCCCCAGGCATTTCCTACAGGAACGCCGGCTGACGCCATCGACGCTCTCAGGCCAATGCCCTGGGTAAGTGCAAACATAAACTATGAACAGAGCATCGGATACTCTCGCTACAACGCTCTTGAAACAAGTTTGCACCATCGGGTCTCGAACGGTTTGTTCTTTCTGTTGTCCTATACATGGAGCAAGTCCATTGACGTGAGCAGCGGCTACTTTGGTGTCGAGAACGGCCCGGGAGGAGGTGCAGTTGTTCAGAATTACTTCGACCTGAAATCGAACCAAGGTGTCTCCGCTTTCGATATCACCCACTTTCTTTCCCTGGCCTCTGTTTACGAGCTTCCTTTCGGCCATGAGAAGAAGTGGTTGCGGAGTGGGCCACTTTCCTGGATTCTCGGAGACTGGCAGGCCAATCCTCTCTTCCAGGCCCGGTCTGGACAGCCCTACACCTTGAACGTCAGCGGCGACATCGCGAATATTTCCGGAAGCGGCGGGATTTCCGCATCGGCCGCCAGTGGTTACGGTCGGCCCAACATCATTGCCGATCCCTTCCAAGCGGGTCCGGTTCCCGCAAACCCCGATCCCAAGTGTCAGTTGACGTCTTCCCAAGGCGGGCGTGCTGCGGACGCCGTCCATAATTCCCTAACTTGGTTCAACCCCTGTGCCTTCACGACTCCGATCAACTCGTTCGGCAATCTGGGGCGCACTACTTACCGTGGCTCGTCCGTGTTCAACATGGACTTTTCCATGATCAAGAACATTCCTCTCCCCAGAGAGGGCATGAGACTGCAGATGGCCTTTGAGGCTTTTAATGTTTTCAATATCCAAAACATGGAGGTGCCTTCTCAGCTTAATATCACCAACAGAAGCGCCGGCGTCATAACCAGCCTTGCGCAAGGCACTACGCCAAGAGAGCTTCAGTTTGGGCTGAGATTCGTTTTCTGATATCAATTTTGCACGCAAAAGTCCGTTCTTTTCTTAAACGCGCGGCGGTGCTCACGCCCATCGCCGCGCTGGGCTGATAGAAGGGTGGCTGTTCACAGGAGAAGGAAAAACGATGGCAACCAATCGGACGTCGCGACGAGATTGGATGATCGGAACCGGCTCTGCCCTGGCTGCGGCAACGCTCCCGGTGAATTCTGCGTTCGCTTTTGGACAACCGTTCACACCGGCGCAAGCCGTTACGGCCCCGTCGGCCGACCAGACGGATCGCGTACGCCGGATGAAGTGGTGGCACGAGGCGCGCTTCGGCATGTTCATTCATTGGGGGCTTTACAGCGTGCTTGGCCGGCACGAGTGGGTCATGGAGAACGAGGGAATCCCAGTTTCCGAATATGCGCCTCTGGCAAAGCAATTCAAGCCGAAGCCGTTCCCCGCGCGGGATTGGGCCAAGCTCGCAAAGGAAACCGGCATGCGCTATATGGTCATGACCACCAAGCACCATGAAGGCTTCTGCCACTTCGATACCAAAACCACGGATTATTGCTCGCCAAAGCAAGGACCGGGCCGCGATCTCGTCCGCGAATATGTGGATGCTGCTCGCAGCGAAGGCTTGCGCGTCGGTTTTTATTATTCGCTGATGGACTGGCACCATCCCGACGGCGCGCGCTGCGCAAAGGATGAGGCCGCGCGCAAACGCTTCGTCGATTATATTCATAGGCACGTCCGAGAGTTGATGACCAATTATGGAAAGATCGACGTGCTCTGGTACGACGTTGCATGGCCGCTCGACGCCGCGGGCTGGGAATCCGAACGCATGAACAAAATGGTGTTCGAGCTTCAGCCGGACATTATCGTCAGCAACCGCAACAAGCTTCCGGGCGATTTCTCGACGCCCGAGCAACAGATTAAGGCGGATACGGAAGGCCGCGCTTGGGAGTCCTGCATGACGCTGAACGACAGTTGGGGGTACCAGCGCGCGGATGATGATTGGAAGAGCCCCAGGAGGGTGATTCAAAATTTGATTGCTTGTTCGCGGGACACGGGAAATTATCTGCTCAATATCGGCCCACGTGCCGACGGCAGCGTCCCGGAAGATTCCGTCAGGGTGCTGACGGAAGTCGGGCAATGGCTGCGCCGCAACGGGGAAGCGATCTACGGATCCGATCCCTGTCAGCCCCGCCGCTCGAACTACGCGAGCTTCACGCGCAAGGGCAACACGCTTTTCATGCACGTGCACTTCTGGCCCGGCAATTACGTCGCGATAGCAGGGTTGCAAACGAGAGTGAAGTCCGCGCGGTTCCTCGCATCGGGCAAGAAGATAGATTTCCAGCAGGATCCCTACCGCGTTCGTCTCACCAGCTTGCCAGAAGAGGCGCCGGACCACCAGGTGACGACCCTTGCTCTGGAATGCGACGCCGAACCTACTCAAGACAATATTTTTGTCCGTGAAGAAAAGCCTCGCGACGGTGTCTGAAGGGCAGCAACAAAGAGCCGCAAGCCATTAAAGGGAGAGTGCCGCTACGTGTTAAGTATCAACATCCTTTTGCGCAGCGTACTGGCGGTTGTTACAGCACTCTGGTTTGCTCCAGAAGGCTTTTCGTCAACGATGTCGCAGGCGCAATCGCAGCCAGCCAAGACCCGCAGGTCGCAACGGGTCCACATGGAGGAAGTACAGGTCGCGAGCCCTGACGGGAAGCTCAAGTTCACGGTCCTGCCCAATGCGGAGCGCCTCACGTTTACTGTTGTATTTGGCAACACGACGGTGATTGAGCCTTCGCGCATCGTCATGAAACTTGATGGGTACGATCTTTCCTCCGGCGTGGTGTTCAACAAGGTGGAGCGCTACGAAGTGAACGAGACCTATCCTTGGTACGGCGCGCACAGTATGGCCATCAATCGATGCAACGGCGTGAAGATCTCTTTGACGCATGACTTGAGCTTCATCGACTACACCTTGGAAATTCGCGTCTTTGATGATGGCGTCGCGTTCCGCCACGTAATCCCGGTAGAAGAGAACGCATCGCGCGTCCCGGACGAATACTCGACGTTCGTAATGCCTAGTGGTTCGACCGTCTGGTATGGAGGGTTGGCAGGCGGTCATTACGAAACCGAATACGTCAAAAAAGATATTGCCAACGTGGAGCCCGGGGAATGGGCCGGGCCGCCGCTCACGTTTAAGTTGCCTGCGGCCAGCGGGTATGCGTCGATTACGGAGGCAAATTTGGTGAATTACAGCGGAATGGGATTGGAGGCGAATGGTCACGGCGGCTGGGTGATTGGTTTGGGCCATCGTCAACCCTTGAATTGGCCATTCGAGCTGCGTTACGGCAGAGAAGAGGCGAAACGTCTTGGCAAGCCCGCGTCCATCACGGGGACGATAACGACGCCGTGGCGTGTAGTGATGGTCGGCAAGGATTTGAACACGCTCGTGAACAGCACGATCTTGCCAAACCTTTGCCCACCTCCCGATCCAAAACTCTTTCCGGAAGGTATCCACACCGCATGGATCAGGCTCGGCCGCGCCGTGTGGCGCTACCTCGACGATGGTCCGCAAGGCGTCGAGGGCATGGAGGAATTTTCGCGCATGGCATCCGAACTGGGATTCGAGCACAACATCCTCGAAGGATTTTGGAGTAAATGGACAACCGAGCAGCAAAAAGAAGTTGTGGATTACTCACACAAGCTAGGCGTAAGCATCTGGTTTTGGAAACATAGCAAAGAGCTTCGTACTCGGGAAGCACGCGAAGAGTTCTTCAAGATGCTCCATAACTTGGGCGTCGCCGGCGCGAAGATTGATTTTTTCGATCATGAGTCCAAAGAAGTGATCGACCTTTACGAAGCGCTTCTTCAAAATGCGGCGGAATACCACGTGATGGTCGTGTTCCACGGAGCGAACAAACCGACTGGCCGCGCGCGCACCTGGCCGAACGAGATGGTCCGCGAGGCGGTTCGCGGCATGGAGTCTAGCGCCCTGAAAGACCGTGCGTGGCACGAAACCACTCTGCCGTTTACACGCTGTCTTGCCGGGCCCGCGGATTACACGGCGATGATGTTCAACGAGCGCCGCCGCAACACTACCGTGGCGCACCAGATTGCGAGCATCGCTATTTTTTCAGCCCCTTTGCTCACGATTGCCGCCAATCCCGAAACCATTCTGAAGAGTTCCGCAGTCGATGTCATCAAGAGCGTTCCTCCGATCTGGGATGAGACCATCGTTTTGCCGGACTCGGAGATCGGCGAACTCGCGGCTTACGCCCGACGAAAAGGGAACGTCTGGTTCCTGACAATAATGGGTGGACCCCAGCCAAAGACGTTGCACGTGCCTCTTTCATTTCTCGGCGAGGGAGATTACAAAATGGTGCTAGTTCGCGACAATCCCACGGATGATGCGGCTGTAGAAATGGAAAACGCAATTCGGAGACGTACCGATTCGCTCGATATCAGTTTGCGAGGGGGCGGCGGTTTGCTCGCCCGTTTCACGCCAACGAAATGACGTCGGCGCCTTTCCGCGACGCTCGAATCGAGGGCGTCTCAAGTGTGTTCAGGATTGCACTCCTTCGGACACCCAAAGTAGTTGTTGGCGTATGGGATAGTTGCGAATGATTTCTTCCACAGTCGGGTCAGGATTCAGTTTGCTCCAGGCCGCGAGATATTCAGGTTTCGAAAGTGCGATTCCCGCAAATAGGAGGCTAGGCTGTCGCACCGGCCAATCCTCGAAGTATTCGACATCATGCGCATATGGCCACGACTTCTTATCAGCGATGAAGGGAAACATAAAGGCCATCGCTTTCGCGAAACCTCGGCCATCCGGAAGGGAATAGGTGAAAAGATTGTTCTCCGGCGTTGAGAGGATTTGGCAAACGGCGGACATGACATCCAGGTTGAAAAGGCAGTAACCATAAGGCTTCGTGCGACTGAGTTCTCGAGGGAAACTGCCATTCTCAGCAATTTGCTCTGGCACGATGACTTCCTTGAATCTTTTTTGGCAAAACGCGGTTAACTCCTTATCGCCTGTAAACGCCGCGAACTCCGACGCCTGCATCTGCCAGCACGTTCCGTGGTTATTCTTTGCGTCGCACTCCTCCTGGCCGTTCTTGGAAGTCATCATCCAATCCAGATAGTCGGCGAACCACTTGCGCAGGCCGCGCATTTCCGGAGTAGAGAGAGCGCGAGCTTTTTCCAGTACCGGGATGGAGCGGACGACTTCCACAAGGTGGATGGTGTCAATAATTCCGGTCCCACGTCCTGTGATTACACCATGAATCGCCTGGGCGTACTGAAGGCTTGCATGCATGAGTGTCGCAGGATCGAGAAACCACGCTCGTAAGTGGTTCACGGCATGCCGCGCGTATCGCCTATCGTGCGTGAGAACCCATGCCGCGGTCAACGCAGGGACCTGAATACTTAACCGAATCAGCGCGTGTCTGTGAGCCAGGAAATTGTCCGGGTTGGACATGCCATCACGACGGATATACGGTCCAGAAGGATTTTTTGGATCGGGCCACCAATAATCGCCCTCGGAATAATAATCGTGCAGCTCGCCTGCACTCCGCGGACTTGAGAACGCCGTGATCGTTACCGGTGGTTGCTGGAGGTAACGGTCCGCCGCATTAAGGACTCGCTGCCGATCAATCTTTGCAAGATCCGGAATATCGCGCTCAGGCCCATCGCCGAATGCGAGGCGTGGCACCTTGAGCGTAGCGGCTGCGAAACCCGCAGAAACACAAAATGCTCTGCGCGTTAGTAGACTCATCGCTGTCATGTAGTACGCGAACTGGTCACAGTGAGCAATAGACCTTGCACTTATAGCTTCAGCATGTGAAACACTGATTGCTAGTCCTGAAAACCATGGCGTCATCTTAATGCAAGTAATGTGTTTATGTCTCGGAGCGTCAGCGCAATATTCGATTCTCAAATACTGACGCCAAAACTCCTCGCGGGTCGAGTGCTACTCTGACGGTCTGCTCCCGAGACGAATAAAGAATTTCCATGTTAGATTCGCCCTGGGCGGAGAGAGGGACCGCGCTGCCTTCGGCAGCGAGAATGGCATCTCACTTTCGGCGAGAGAAAGACTCTGTGTCTGTTCCTAAAAGGCTAAAGTTGCTGAGACGCCCTAGAAGTCCGGATCTGGGAAGTATCGACCACGTGCGAGCGTGGGCCACTTTCTTTGGCTGTTGGCGGTCTTCGTCTTGGTTGAAGAATCGGTGGACGAGTGGGATTCGAACTCCTAAGTCCCATTGATCCCACGCAACTTACTGATTCTAGTACACGCCAAAAAACGCAAAAATGGCAGATTCCCGGGATTGAGGTACACCGGACGTACACGGCGTTGATTCATGGCGATGACGCACCAGCGCAATTGCCATGGTGTCGCAGAAAGAATCGCCGAACACGGCGGCAACGCAAGCTCCACTCGCGGCTTCTAACCAAGTTAGGGGTTACGAGCGCGCGTCTTCATTCTTCCCTCTCGTAAGCTGGCCGTCGGCCGGACGAGATAGTTCCCAACGGTAGTAGGCATCGTTGACGTTGACCCACTGCCCTCCTAAGCCCACCATGAGGTTCAATTGTTCAATTTCCGTTTCTGGTGACACCGGGCATCCGGGCATAGAATACAGTTTCGAAACCATGGGGCAGTGATGCCGACGTTCAGATACTCATCGAAGCCGAACCGCTTCGCGGTAGTGGCTGGAGCAATGTGCTGCGCGGTTTGGCTTGCATCCGCTGTTGAGGGCCAACAACGGGTCCGTGAACCTTTGCCACTGGACATCGCTGTCGCAACCAACGCGCCTGACACTCGTTCTGCTTTCGATCTTTCGCCGGATGGGGAGTGGCTCGCGCATACCTGGGCGATCGATGAGGCTGTGCCTGCGGGCAGGTTCTATACCGCGACTGGAGTTTCCTTCGCTGAGGGCAACAATCGCAAGCAGGCTGGCATTACAAGCATCAAAACCGGACAGGTCATTAAGCTTGGAAATTCTACTAACTTCAACTGGGCGCCAGTGTGGTCCCCGGACGGGAGCCGCCTGGCTTATTACTCCGATGAAGGCGGTGAAGCCGGAATCTGGATATGGGAAAAGGCTACAGGTAAATCGGAACGCTTCCCAGGTGTGATCGTCCGGTCATTTTTTGGTTTCGAAATTGTGCGGTGGTCTTCCGATAGCCATCGCATCTTATGCAAAATTCTGCCCGAAGGAATGAGCGTCGCCCAAGCCAACGCGCTCCTGCCAGCTACCGAAGGCAGGGAGCGTTTCCCAAAACCGGCCCTCAACGAACCGTCAGTTATCGTCTTCAAGGCTCTAAGCAAGAAGACCGATGCCGCGAAAGAGCAGGCGACCAAACCTGACGCGGCCGACTTTACGGATGGGGAATGGGGAGACCTGGCGATTCTAGACTTGCGCAACCACAGCGTTTCGCGTATCGCAAAGCACGTCAAAGCTGTCTGGTTTTCGTTTTCTCCCGATGAAAAGTACGTGGCGTATACTTCAACGCTGGGCCGCGAACCGAACACCCAGCAGTTCATCGACGAACTAGAGCTTTATGCATTTGACAGTGGTCGCAGTCGCAAGCTTGCGGACAGGATCCAGCTCGGCTATGGAATCGAGCTGAACTGGTCACCTGACAGTCGTCAGATTGCCTACATTTCAAGTGGGCAGCGAGCTAAGGGCGAGATTGTGGTTGTTTCCGTCGCGGATGGCGCTGCGAAGAACCTGTCGGCCGCTGGCCTTCCTAGTTTCAACGACGGCGAAGGTGAGCGGCCTCCAGTGTGGGACGCCACGGGAAAGAACATCTATGCTCTCGGAAATGACGGCAAGCTCTGGCGAATCGAAGTTTCCACTGGACGGGGGACTGCAGTTGGCGACATTCCCGGACATCGGATCACCGGAATCGTAACGCGTGCCCGTCAACCAATTCTGTGGACCACGAACGAGGGGCATACAGCTTGGGTTATCGCTCGTGAACGCCAAGGGACAAAGGCCGGAATCTTCCGCATCGATCTCGCCAGCGGGCACAGCTTTGCTGAATTAGAGAACGAGCGAACGTATTACACGACCTTCAATCTGGATGCCAGCGACGCCACTGGAGAAATCACATACATTGCGAAGGACCAGCAGCATCTGGCAGACGCCTGGGTGTTCAATACCGCAAGCAACGAGACGCAACAGGTCACGCATCTTAATGAGGGAATTGAGCACTATGAGTTAGGCTCTGCCAGAATCATCGATTGGAAAGGTGCAGATGGGCAACGGTTACGTGGAGCGCTTCTCTTGCCTCCGGGCTATGAGAAAGGCCGTCGCCTCCCTCTGGCCGTGTGGGTATATGGCGGGGCTAACGGTTCGAATTATGTGAACAGCTTCGGGTTTTGGAGCGATTCGACATGGAATTTCCATATTCTCGCAACGCGCGGCTATGCCGTGCTCTACCCGGATGCACCCCTGCGCACCGGCATGGTGATGAAAGATCTGGTGAATACGGTGGTCCCGGGCATTGACGCTGCAATCGAACAAGGCTATGCCGACCCCAATCGCTTGGCGGTGATGGGGCAGAGTTACGGCTCCTATTGCACGCTGGCGCTCATTTGTCAAACGAAGCGCTTTAAGGCCGCAGTCATTACCGCTGCGATACTACATCCGGATTTGGTGGCGGACTACTTGAATCAGCGGCCTGAAGCCGCCGATGCAACTGGCGGATATTACGAGCATGGACAAGGAAACTTGGGGGGCACGCCCTGGGAATACCGCGAGCGATATTTAGCCAACTCTCCAATTTATCAGTTCGATCAAATCGAGACGCCGCTGTTGATCGGCCAGGGAAACAAGGACGGAAACCTGATAGCATCCGACGCGATATTCGCCGCGCTGAAGCGGTTGGGCAAGGACGCGGAATACCGCATCTACAAAGATGAAGGCCATGTCCTTGAGAGTAAGCCGAACGTCAACGATTTCTGGCAGCGACGGCTGGAATTCCTAGCAGAGCATCTAAATCTGGCTCTGGATAGCAATGGAGCTATCATTTTCGATGGCGACCACGCGAGGCCAGCAAACCCCTGAGATTTAATTAAGGTCGTGAGCTAACGCCGACTCTTTCGAATCGCCTCGTGTTGAGCTAACGGCATTTGTAAGACCCGCAGGGCGGACACCGAACTCGTGGCCAATCGCGCCGGCGGCGAAATTCTCTATCGCGTGAGCGATTCGATTTACTCGGCGAAAAATAGCTGGCGACCAACTCACCGCTCCCACGCTCATTGCGAAGGACACGGATGTGTCGCAAGTCCACTGAGAGTTTTCGGAGCCGGTGAGGGGGAATCGGAATTCAGACCCCCACTGATTCCACGTAACTTGCTCATTCTACAAGACGGCAGAAACTATAAAAACATCGAATTCACCCAAGTGAGGTACACGCCGGGTACACGGAATCAGCGCAGGCAAGTGGCTTCGCCTAAGGTTCGAAGGCGACGAGAAACTCCAAAGCCGTTAAGCGCGGGCTATTCAGTTCGTAGCGCGGAGACGGGTTCCAGCACAGCGGCTCGTCGCGCGGGCACGTAACCGGCCGCGAGCCCGGCCAGCAGCAGCACGATAAGGCACGCTGCGGCGGTTATGGGGTCCTGCGGCTCCACTCCAAACAGCGTGCTCTTCAGCACGCGGGTACAAATAAAGGCGAGCGGCAGGCCCAATATCGCTCCCGCCGCGACGAGCGTCAGTGTCTCGCGCACAATCATCTGCAGAACGTTCCGCGGCGTTGCGCCCAATGCCAGACGCACTCCACTCTCTCTGGTCCGGCGTCCTACCGCATAGGCAATCACTCCGTAGATTCCCATCGCGGTCAGGAGCAGCGCCAACGAGCCAAAAAAACCGGCCAGGATCGCCATCATGCGGTCGGGCCGCTGCGCCAGCGACAACCGTTCGCTTAGTGTCATCACGTCGCGCACCGGAACGTGCGGATTCAGCGCGCGAATCTCGGCCCGCAAGCGATCCAGAATCAGCTTCGGATTTCCCCTCGTGCGGACATGCAAGACCACGTTCGTTGCATCTCCGTGCTCATCCTGCAGCAACGGCGCGTACAGCATTGGCCCCGGAGCCTTCTTCAAAAACATGTTTCGCGAGTCGGCCACCACTCCGATGACCTCATACTTCAAAATCGACTTTTCCCCTTTGTCGCCAAAGTGCCGCCCAACGGGATTTTGGCCCGGGAAATAGCGCTTCGCGAACGCCTCGTTGATGACGACCACTTTAGGTGCGCCTAAAACGTCGCGGTCGGTAAATTCGCGGCCCTCAAGCACGGGAATTCCCGCGGTAGAAAAGAAACTGGGACTGACCACATTGAACGCGGCCATCTGTTCTTGCTCGGGCGGCTGCCCTTCCACCCAGACCGATTTCACCCAATCGCCTGAGGAGAATGCGAAGTTCGCGCCTAACGCGGCGGACCTCACGCCGGGCACTCCTTGTACGCGCACTATAATTTCTTGATACACCGATGGGGGATACGTCTGCTGATATTCGCGCCAGCCCAGCCCAATCTTCATCACCAGCATGTTCTCTACGGACATGCCGGTGTGAAGCGCAGTGAGCTTGCTGGTGCGCAGCTTCAGCAAGCCCGCCCCGGAAAGCAGCATCAGTGATGCGGCGATCTGGACCACGATGAGTCCCTTCGCCAAAACGGAACGCGACCAGCGAGCTCCATTCGAGTCTTGCCGCATGAAAGCCAGCGCCTCAACCTTCGTGGCACGTAACGCGGGCACAACCCAAATAGGAGCAGAGTCGCAATCGCAGCGCCTCCGCTGAATGCCAGAACGTGGGCATTGAGCGTAAACTGAATCGCTTGCCGCGCTTCATCGTCCATCAGCAGCAGAACCAGCGCGCGCTGCATCCAAAACGCAAGCACAAGACCTGCCGCTGCCGCCATCGCCGAAAGTAAAGCACTCTCCACCAGGAACTGTTGTACCAAGCGTCGCCGGCTCGCGCCCAATGTCAGCCGGACCCCGATTTCATACGCCCTGGCGGTAAAACGCGCGAGCAACACGTTGGCGATGTTCACACACGCAATCAGCAGAACGGCGCCGGAAAGCAACATGAGGATTTGCAGCGAGTCAGTGTAGGACCCCAGCTCCAATCCCAGGCCTCGGTCACCTCGCGCCAGCAGCGCGCGCTGCGTCAGTACTTCTTCCCGATCGCTCTCGCGATAGTTGGCCAAGCCTGGGCGCATCAATTCGAGCGCCCGCTGCAAAGCAACATCGGCCTCCGCTTGCGCTTGCTTGTCACTGACACTTGCCTTGAGCCTTACCGTGGTCCAAACATTCGCAAGCTGCCCGGGATGGTCGAGGGGAATGGTGATGTCCGGCGAAACGCCTTGGTCCGTTCCGAAAAATGCCGGTGGCGTCACTCCGATGACTTCTGTCGGGATGCCGTTTAAGTTGACGGTCTTGCCGACTATGAGGGGATTGCTGTTAAAGCGCCGGGCCCAAAACGAATAGCTGAGCACTGCAACGCGTTGGTCGTTCTTCTCATCCTGCTCGTCGATGGTGCGCCCAATGAAACTCGGGACGCCGAGGGTCGAATAGTTGCCGCCCGATACCTGTTGGACCAGAACCCGGTCGCTGTCTCCGCTGGCGTCGAAATTCATCCTATCTCTCCAGAACGCGAACACACCGGAAAAAGACCGCGGAACCTTGCGCAACTCATTGAAAAACTCAGAAGGGATATTGGACATCCGGACGCCCGAGCGTGTGACCACCTCGACCGTCCGCAAACTCCCTGGGTCACGCACTGGAAGGGTCTGCAGTAGCGCAGTGTCCAGCAAACTGAAAATTGCGGCGTTGGCGCCAATACCTATGGCCAGGGTGAGCACGGCCACGGCGGTCACCGTGGGCGTGCTGGCGAATTGCCGCAAAGCGTAGCGGAGGTCCCGCACGCAATCGCGAAGGAATATCACTTGGCCTCCGACCTACCCCGAAAGCCTTACCCACTCTACACCCGCCAATAGATGGGTTGACACGTAACCGTCGAGTGGGCGTAACGAATCGCCAACCGTCTGTGGTCACACGAAGCAGAGTTAGCGAAAACAAGGAGTTTGTCTGTGACGTCAGTCACGGGCTCGGGTGCGCCTTGACGGCGGCGTGAGCATGGAGGTGTCCTTTTCTGAGAGACGGGCTGCGCGGCGGCTACGAACCAACCGGTTTTGAATAAAGACCCTTTAGCGTCTTGCACGGATTGTGGAGAACTGGCGGGCAAGCAGGCAGCTCCCCTGTCCCCTAGTGGGCAGGAAGCGAAGCCGACCTTTGGGACGGCTTCAGTGCTTTAGCCCCTTTTGATACTAGGAGAGTTTTTGCTTCGAAAGATACTGGCGGACATTTTCGGCTTTCCACAGCAACGCGGGATGTTGGCGGATTCGGTTCACAATGCCATCGTCTTTAGGGAATAGAAGCTCAGGCTGATATTTTCCCGCTGCCATTGCTTCGAGGAAATTAGCCTCGCGCCGATGGTCCAGAACGCCTTCCAGAATTGGCTTGGCAATCGCGAACATCTCGGCTCCTGTCGGGCGATCCCCTGCCTTCAATAACGGATAGAGAAGTCGCCTGATGGCCTCGTCATCGATGTTAGCGAATCGCGACATGTTGTAGCTGCGAAGGTCTCGGTTTAGGGTGCTGCCGAACAGCACTGCGAGCTTACGCATCACCTCAGAGTCATAGCTGAGATTAGCTTTGCGGAAGCGGAATAGGTCGTAGAGATCGCGCGGGTGCTGGCGGTCAATCATTGCCCTGATCTTTCCTGCAAACAGTTCCTCGATTGCCAGGAGGGGAAACTCGCACGCCGCCTCATCGCCGATTGGCGTCGCTTGACGTAGTTGCGGTGCGAGCGCACACGCGCGCACCAAAAAATTAATCTCGATTTGAATTTGATCGGAACTGCCGGCGTGGTTTTGGTACGTAAGAAACCATTCCGTAAGAGCATAGTCGTCGGCACCCCGCTGCAATTTGTATCCGAGCACCTGACATATTTGCTCGGCTGCTTTAACGATCTCCGGGCGCTCTCGCTGCATTTCTTCACGGTTCAGTTGACCGACGTAATTCAGATCGATGTCCACTGAGAGTCGCGGAAGCTCAAGAAAGAAAAGGCTTACAGCTGTTCCGCCCTTGAGAACCAATCGTTCGCGTAGGAAAGGATGTTTGCGAAATTCGATAAGCAGTTGCCTTAGGCGGATCACCTTTTCCAGTTGCACAGCGTCGAAACCCGTAGCGTCAGCGGTTCGCTTGACATAGGCCGCGTCCAGTTTCACGTGCGTACCACCTGTTCGGTTGAGGGAGCGAGCGTCTCAGCTACCATGAGATTCCAGGTGGGAACCCAGCGATTGCCTGGGCGCTTCCGGTCTAGATATGCGACTCCTCGGGGAAGCCTCTTCAGAAAAGCATCCCGCGATTTGCCCTTGAAAAAGAGTTTCTCGGCGTGTCGGTCCAAGAGGAAGCCTAGTCGTGCGTAGAGCCAAGGCATCCGAAGAAGTCTGAGATATTCGAGAACAATGTCAAAATCGAATGAAGGAAGCATCGCGAGGGAACGATCTAACTCATCTACTCCGCCGCTGTATGGGAGGAACACAAGGCAATCGACTATAGACCGCTCTCTGCCTGTGACGCGGACTCTGTCGCGGCTCAACTCGACTTGAAAATCCAGTCGATGCGCCCGCACTAGTTGGCGCGGCGGTGCAACACAATGGTAAGTTACACCGTCAAAGGCCACGTCCTTGCGTGGGCGAACCGAGAGATAGTAGACCGTCTGGAACACTTGGTTCGCTATGCCGTGGAATTCAAGGGCAGAGTGAAATGCAACAACAGCGTCCTTGCGCAGTTTGCTCGGCACGCCGTACCTGTTCACCGATGCAGTGGCAAGCGCCCCGACATAAACTCCCTTCGTCAACTGTCGGACTCGGCCTTGGCGTTTGAGCCTATAAAGCATATTGCGGACTGAGCGGGTCAGTTTCTTCTTGCCGTAGCGATGGCCCAGCTCCTCAAGCGTAAAGAGAGGTGAGGACTGGGCAAATTGCGTTAACGAGACTCGGGGCTTCATTACTCTCATATAGACTGCTTAAGACTCACTATTTGTGTGTCTTCCTGGGTTTACGTGCAAACGAGTTGGTTCGCTATTCTCATAGACAATCACTAAATACAACTAATTGTGTGTCTTTGTCAACGTATATGAGAATTGAGGGTCTCTAGGCAGAGCCGCAATCAGAGACGACCGGAGGGAACCGCGTTGCCGAATATGCCCCCCTCGATGAAAGAATGGGGGGAGTCTTTCGCGTCTCAGGCATCTGGCAGTCTCAATGAAACCTCCCCTGCGAAAAGCTTCCCGTGGATAAATCTGGCAGTCTTTCAGACCCTTCCGCCATCGCGTCTCCGTAACCACCGTGTGCAATTGCGGCAGGCGCTGCAACGTTGCCAGTTCGTCTAAAAGAAACCAAACCCTGGGCACGTTGGGTTCGTGCGCGTCAGGAGCAGTTGGAGGCCGATGTTCGTCGCACTTGGGAGGCTCCTGAACCGCAACGAAGGGTACACGGCGGGTACACGAAAAAGCGTTCGCGTGTAATTCCTTTCAATCAAAACGAAAGAATGGTGCCGGCGGGGGGAATCGGAATTCAGACCCCCACTGATTCCACGTAACTTGCTCATTCTACAAGACGGCAGAAACTATAAAAACATCGAATTCACTCAAGTGAGGTACACGGCGGGTACACGAAGATTTTAGCGAGGCGGCCATTGTTTCGACTGGCCCGGTGGTGCAGACGAGCCTACCGCAAGCATTCAAACCAAATGTGTTCCTGAAAGTGTCCCAACTGCCGTTCGTGCGTCTCCTGTACTAACCGCTGGCAAGATCCTACCGACGGAAGGTGAGGTCGAGGGTTTCGACGGCGGGGCAAGACGTCGTCGAAGATCACATGGCGATCATGCTCGGTTTGGCTTTTTCGTACGGCGTAGAGCGAGACGCCCCAAACAAAGAGCAGGATAACGATTAGTTCTTCGAATGGAAAGGGGCTATCAAATGCCTCGCGTTCCAGTACGGGAACGATTGCCGAAAAACCGTAAAACCCTAAAACACACACGATAAACCGCACGATGCTGGTTTGCTTAAACGGGGGCGCGTTGCACGTGAAGGGAATTTTTCTAAAGCCCAGCAAAAGCGTTTCGATCAGCAACAGCACCATCGCCGATACAACGATCGTGTGCACCGCGGCGATTTTCCAGTCCCAATAACGCGAATAGATCACCAGAGAAGCAATCAGCAGCGGCGCGGCAAATGTGATCATTACGTGCTTGACTAGCGCCCCGCACTGCGATGTGGCGGGATCAACGCTCAATCGAAAGATCCGATTCGCGCGCAGGGGCGCTGGGATTTCAAATGCTAGACGCAGGCCGAGCAGAAGGAAATACGCGAGAGCCAAAGGAACACCCAATAGCGCCGCTGAAGGCAGCGGCCCAAGCGCCGGAGGTTTCGCTGTGGCTGCGAAGACGGTTTGCGCGGCAACAATGACGCCAATGCCGGTGAAACCGATCCAGGCAAGCGAGTGGGTCTCGCTACGGAAGAGCGTCTTCAGCACAAAACGATAACCTGCCCGCTGGAGAGAATCTCGAAGCAAGAGAAGCCTGCGGCGCATCGTCGCCCTCGACCAGATGTGCAAAGGCGTGCTCGAGAGAGGACTGCCCAGCGGATTTCATGAGCTCCGCGGGATGGCCGTATGCGAGGGTCCTTCCCTTGCGAAGGACGATGACGTGGGAGCAGACTTTCTCGACGACTTCCAAAACGTGTGAGCAATACAAAATGGCTTTGCCTCGTTCGGCAAGCGTCTGGATCAAATGTTTCACAATCATTGCAGACGTGACGTCAAGACCCGAAAGCGGTTCATCAAGAATCAAAAGCGATGGATCGTGCAGAAGAGCTGCGATGAGCGCGATGCGTTGGCGCATTCCTTTTGAATACGAGCCTACGGCTGAATGGCGGTGCGGAGCCAGCGAAAAAAGCGCCAGCAGCGCGTCGATCTTCGCCGTTAAACTCTTGCGTGGCAATCCGCGAAGCGTGCCAACAAGCTCGAGATATTCCCAACCGGAGAGAAACGGATACAGATCGATCTCTTCGGGAACATAACCTAACCGTTTACGATACTGCAGCAAGTCACGCTGAATCGCTGCGCCGCACCAGAGAACTTGGCCGTGGGTGGGTTGCAGCAGCCCGGTCAACATCTTCACCGTGGTGCTCTTACCCGATCCGTTGGGGCCAACAAATCCGAGTACCTGGCCTTCAGTCAAACAAAACGAGAGATCGCGCACAGCCGGCACCGATGGCAAGTAGCACTTCGTGAGTTCTCTTGCTTCGAGCACAACCATGACTTAGTCCTGACTTGTGTCGCTCAGAGGCAAAAATACAAAGAAGAGATGCCCAGTCACGGGATCGAGAACGGGCGACGCGTTCGCGGTCTTGTCCTGCTACTTCGTTACAGTGGCATGCGCATCGGAGACGCTGTCAACTTCAGCACAGATAGGATCGAAGGCAACCGACTCTTCCTGTACACGCAGAAGACTGGCGTTCCCGTTAACACAATCCTTCCGGATTTTGTCTTATCGGCGTTGGAAGCAACGCCAAAAGTCACGGATAGGTTTTTCTTTTGGAGCGGACGAGGGAAGCTGGAAAGCATCGTGCGAAGCTGGCAAACGCGACTGCGCAGACTCTTCAAACTCGCAAGCGTTCCGAACGGACATGCACACCGTTTCCGCGACACATTCGCTGTCGAATTGCTTCTTGCCGGTGTGCCCATTGAACGAGTCTCGATACTGCTTGGCCATCAAAGTGTGAGGATCACGGAGAAGCATTATGCGCATGGGTGCGGTCGCGACAGGAACAACTGGAAGCGGATTTGGCTAACGCCTGGAGCCGCGATCCGCTCGTTCTCTTGCAAAGAGACGTACATCAGAGGTACGCGGAAAGCGGCGCGTCAACAACTCGTTCATCTTCAATAAGAAAGAGTGGTGCCCGGGGTGGGAGTCGAACCCACATGAGGAAAAATCCCCGGAGGATTTTAAGTCCTCAGCGTCTGCCATTCCGCCACCCGGGCACAGGCAGTGTCTAAAACATAGCACAAACCGAATTTAGTTCACTTTTGCGTCCGCAACCGAACACGGCTCCAAATGCACCGGTGCTGGTTCTTCAGCTTTGCGCCGATCATCTTCTGGGGAAATCCCAGAAGAGCCAAAAACGCTTGGAGAGTATCCTCGTGAGCTTTAGACGCACCAGGCCACTTGCGCGAACACCCCTATCTGAATTCCCCCTGTGCTCAAATTCCACGACAGCTGCTCCTCCTGCTCCGAGGCCAGTCTCGCTCCTATCAGAATGGTCCAGGCAGGGTCAGCGGTGTCAGTCGCCGGTCGGAACCGCCAGTGGTTCCCTTGCAATCTGCACTAGCTTGGCTTCCGCACCGGACACGGGCTGCCCAAGGTCCACGTTTTTGCCGTTGGCGTAGATTTCGTGGCGACCGTGGGTTCTGTGCCATTCCGCCAAGGTTGCAGTCTGGCTTTGATGCTCGACGACTTTCCGCCAACCGCCGCCGTAGTAGGCACAAAAACTGATTTCACCCTGCCGAATTGCCACTGGAGTAGTCGAATTGCAGATTCCCGCAAAGTCGTAATTGAAGGCGTCCTGAAACCACATACCGTTGAAGATCATGACCCTCCAGCGTCCCTCAGGCTCAGACGCTTTTTGTGACCAGCGGGGATCGCTGCTGCCGGTGACGCGATAGAAACAATCCTCAAGCACGCGCCGAAGATCACGAGGCCCGAACCCCCGGGGTGCCTTCTGCTGGTTGAAATTGCGGAGAAGGGAAAGCGAGACAAGTGCCTTGGTTGCTGCCGCTAACCTTCCAGAATCGGTTATTTCTACGATGTCTCGCATGAATTGTTCCAAGTCAAAAAAGGCGGGGATAGGGACCGCCTCTCGGTGATAGGTGTCCACTAGCAAGGCGCTGAAAATCCCACGGTTGGGATGGGCTTCCTGGAAAAGGCTTCCCAGTTTGGCGTTGGGGTTAAGGACATCGCACAGATGAGCGAATATCCCAACGTCTGATAGCGGGAACCAATCCCGCATTGGCTGCCAGTCCATCGAAGTCTGCTCGTGCAGATCGAAAGCGAGCTGCGTGAGAGGATAGCGCCGCGCATATCGTTCATCGGGCGATACGTACTCGTCTCTACCGGCGAACATGATGGGTTGAAAAACGACGCCATGGATTTTGTCTATGTTCTGAATCGCGAAACGGGCAATGTCTCCAAGCCCGTCGTTGTTGACACCGTTCAGTACCGTCACTTGAAGCGTTGTTCTCATGCCAGCCGCGGCGATGTTCTCCAAGGCTTGGCGCCTCACCGGCATGTAGTTTCGCAACCCGCGATGTTTGTTCTTTTCTTCAGACACTCCGTCGATTTGCAGGTAGACACCATGGAGGCCAGCTTCCCTCGCCTGCAAAGCGAGATCCCTACTCTCAGCGAACCGGATGCCGTTTGTTGCAGCGTGAAGCCGATCGAAGCCCACGCTTTTCGCGTGCCGAATCGCATCAAGAAAAATCGGCGATATCGTGGGCTCCCCTCCCGAGAACAAAATATTGATTTCCCGCTGAGGCTTGAACGAGCGTGCATTGCTGAAAATGACCTTTATGTCTTCCATGGTCAATTCGTGAACATAGCTGGCGGCGTTCGCATCCATGAAGCACGGGGAGCACATCATGTTGCAGCGGTTGGTCAGATCAACAACTAAAAAGGTCCCTCTGCCGGAAGTGATGCGGTTCGGACCATGACCGTGCACGCCGCAATCGTCAGCGCATCCGAAGTCTCTGCCGAAAGCGAGGCGCTCCATCTTTCGAAAGAAATCGGGGTGATTCGAAAGGGCATCCTCAAATGGGCCATGCCTCTCGCAGGCCTTCCGCATGAGGATGCGCCCGCCTTCTTCCAATATCTGCGCTTCAACGACTCCGGGGTTGTCTCGAAAATCCGCAAGATCCATCTCTCCCTTTAGCACTCGCTCGACCGCTTCGCGATTGCAATCGGGACACAGCGACTGGGTTCTCCTGGGAACTCCGACAGCCATTGGCGTGCGTTCCCGCTGCTTCAGAAGGCGGCCAGGGGCCCAGCTTGGACTGGGCAAATCCCCTTCCGGCAACAAGCTGTTAATCTTGCGCAGTACTTTCCAGGTCATCTTTGCTGTCCCAGAAGCGATGTCGGATGTCAAAGCAAGCATGGCTTACCTCCTGTACGCCGGTGAAAACCGCTCGTCCGGATCCGCGGAGGGGGTCGCGGGCAATCGCGATCCCTCCTCCGACTACGGGTATCTGCGGCAGATACCAACTCCCGGTAGGCGGGATACGAGAGCAATACGCTCACCCATCATTCTTGTCAATTGAAATTGGGGTGAAATTAAGGCGCTCACCAGGTCATCGCTCCTGGTCGCTCTCGAGCCGCACCGCCAGCTCGAGTGGCAGGGCTCTCCTTTTTCCTCGCGTCCCCAAGCCAAAACTCATGATGGACTCGGGGTCCGTTTCAGTCAGGATTTGCATTCCTTGCAGCCCCATGCGAGTCACGGGCGTTAAGCGCATGTTGCCTGCAAGGGGAAAGTTCCTCTCTTTGGAACCAGGGAATATGGTTGTCGTCTTGCCGGTCAGATACCAAGAACCTTGCGCTCCAATCGAGCAAGGCCAACGATTTTGTCGTAAAATTCCTCACCTGCCCCACCTGTTGGGGCATCTAAAATAGCGGTTGTGAACTGCGGGTGTCCTTCTGCCCGCGACAGGAGCGAAAGTGAGTCAGGCGAAGAGTCAAGTGGACGTCGATCTGCTGAGCATCAATACCATTCGCACTCTGGCGATCGACGCGGTCCAGCAGGCAAACTCGGGGCATCCCGGCGCGCCAATGGGGCTTGCGCCGGTAGTTTATTCCCTATGGCAGCACTACCTGCGTTATGACCCTGCGGATCCCACGTGGCCAAACCGCGACCGCTTTGTGCTTTCGGCGGGACATGCATCCATGCTTTTATACGCGACATTGCATTTGGCCGGCGTGCGGCAGGTGAATGCAAAGGGCGAAGTGACCAATGATCTCTCCGTTCCCATGGAAGAGATCAAGCGGTTCCGGCAAATCGACAGCAGAACGCCGGGGCATCCGGAATCGCATCTTACGACCGGCGTGGAAACCACGACTGGGCCGTTGGGTCAAGGCGCAGGAAACAGCGTGGGCATGGCCATCGCCAGCAAGTGGCTGGGAGAGAATTACAACAAGCCAGGCTTTGCCATTTTCGATTTCAAGGTGTACGCGGTCTGCGGAGACGGCGATTTGATGGAAGGCGTGTCATGCGAAGCGGCTTCACTGGCGGGCCATCTGAAGCTTTCGAATCTTTGCTGGGTTTACGACAACAACCGCGTGACGCTGGACGGGCCTGCCGAGTGGTCGTTCAGCGAAGACGTAGCAACGCGCTTTGCGGGCTACGGATGGAACGTCGCGCACGTCACCGATGCGAACGATCTCGAGATGCTCGGGCGCGCGTATGAAAACTTCCTCCAAACCAACGATCGGCCAACGCTCATCATTGTCAACAGCCACATCGGCTACGGCTCGCCGCACAAGCAAGACTCTTACGAAGCGCATGGTGAGCCGTTGGGCGAAGCGGAAGTCAAACTGGTGAAGAGAAATTACGGCTGGCCGGAAGACGCGAAGTTTCTGGTTCCGGACGGCGTCTACGATCAGTTCAGAAACGGCGTGGGCAAGCGCGGCGCGCAGGGGCATGCGGCGTGGCGAACGAGGTTTGCAGAGTACAAGAAGCAGTTTCCGCACGCGGCAGATCAAATCGAGCGCATGCTCAGTGGGGAATTGCCCGATGGCTGGGACAGGGACCTGCCGAGTTTTGCCGCGGATCCGAAAGGCATCGCGACGCGGGAGTCCTCGGGGAAGACGCTGAACGTACTGGCAAAAAACATTCCGTGGCTTATCGGCGGTTCCGCGGACCTGGCGAAATCGAACAAAACCAATCTGACGTTTGACGGCGCGGGAGAGTTCTATCCCAACGAATATCGCGGGCGCAACATTCACTTTGGCGTGCGCGAGCACGCCATGGGCGCGATCGTCAACGGGATGACGTTGTCTAAGCTGCGCAGCTTCAGCGCGACGTTTTTCAATTTCAGCGATTACATGCGCCCGAGCATGCGCCTGGGCGCACTGATGGAAATTCCCGCGATCTACATTTTCACGCACGACTCGATTGGGCTCGGTGAGGACGGGCCCACGCATCAGCCCGTCGAGCAACTGGCGTCTTTGCGTGCGGTGCCGAACATGATGACTCTGCGTCCGGGCGACGCCAATGAAGTCGTGGAAGCGTACAAACTGATCCTCAAGCACAAGCACGGACCGTCGAGTCTGGTGCTGACGCGGCAGGCGGTGCCCACGCTCGATCGCACCAAATATGCGCCGGCTTCCGGCGTTGGGAGAGGAGCTTATGTTCTGGCGGACGCCGCGGGCGGGAAACCCGACGTGATTTTGATGGCCAGCGGGAGCGAGCTGTCACTTTGCGTAGATGCTTACGAAAAGCTCAAAGCCGAAGGCCTCAAGGCCAGGGTTGTGAGCATGCCTTGCTGGGAGCTTTTCGAACAGCAAGATGCGGCTTACAAGGCGAACGTGCTCCCGCAAAATGTAACGGCGCGGGTTTCGGTTGAGATGGGGTCGACATTTGGCTGGGAGCGGTACGTCGGCGCGAAAGGAAAAATGGTCGGTATGCACAGTTTCGGTGCCTCGGCTCCGTTAAAGGATGTGTTGAAGAAATTCGGTTTCGCCGCGGACCATGTGGTTGCCGCTGCCCGGGAAGTCTTAGGGAAGTGAGCCCCCGATGAAGCTCGTGATTGGGTCGGATCACGCAGGCTTTGCTCTCAAGGTCGCGATGGGCGATCTCCTGCGCTCTCTCGGCCACGAAGTGCTGGACGTGGGGGCGTTCAACGAGAATCCCTCCGACTATCCGGATTTTGCAGAAGCCGTGGGCCGGGCCATACTCGACGGCAAAGCCGAGCGCGGCGTGTTGATTTGCGGAAGCGGCGTGGGAGCGAGCGTTGCGGCGAATAAAGTCATGGGTATTCGCGCCGGCATGTGTCACGACACCTATTCGGCGCATCAGGGCGTGGAGCACGACAACATCAACGTGCTGGTGCTGGGGTCTCGCGTCGTTGGCGTGAAGCTTGCCGAGGATTTGGTGAAGGCGTTCCTGGGAGCGAAATTCAGCCAAGAAGAAAGGCATGTGCGGCGCCTTGGAAAAATCAAGGCGCTCGAGGACAAATTTGGGGCGAGCGCAAAGATGAAAGTATAGGGATACTAGAAGCGTGGAACACGCCCGCCTGCCAAGGCGTAAAATGAAGTTTGAGGTGTTTTTCAAGGCGAAGGAGAACGATTATGACGACAACGACCACTCTGCCAAACATCGCCAAGGGAGAAGGCACAAATCCGCTCAAGGGCTTGCTGGCCTATCGCCAGTCTCCTTGGATGGACTACGTCCGTCGAGACCTGCTCACCAGCGGGCAATTAAAGAAATATATCGATAACGACGGCTTGCGCGGAATGACTTCGAACCCCACCATTTTCGAAAAGGCCATCACGGGTAGCAATCTTTACGCCGACATTTTGAACTCGCCCGAGGCAAAGAAACTCGATGCCAATGGTTTGTTCGAGAAGATTGCCTTCCGTGACATTCAAGATGCGTGCGACATCTTCAAGCCGGTGTATACGGAAACCAACCGACGCGACGGTTACGTCAGCCTTGAGGTTTCGCCTTTTCTAGGGTACGACACCAAAGCGACCATCGCGGAAGCGCACCGCCTGTGGAAGGGCGTGAACCGCCCGAACGTAATGATCAAGATTCCCGGCACGCCGGAAGGCCTTCCCGCGATCCGGCAATGCTTGGAAGATGGTCTTAATATCAACATCACACTGCTCTTTGCTCAGTCCGCGTACGAACAAGTGGCGGAAGCTTTTCTTTCCGCGCTCGAAGCGCGGGTCAAGAAGGGCCAGGACGTCAGCCACATTGCCAGCGTGGCGAGCTTCTTTGTGAGCCGCATTGACACGCTTGTTGACAGCATCATTGATGAAAAGCTAAAGGCCGGTGTCGACGCCGGACAAAAGGCTTTGCTGGAAAGCTTGCGAGGCAAAGTGGCGATCGCCAACGCCCGGCACACGTACAAGAAATACCAGGAGCTTTTTGGCGGAGCACGCTGGCAAGCTCTGGCATCGAAGGGTGCGCAAACGCAGCGGCTGCTGTGGGCCAGCACGAGCACGAAGAATCCCAAGTTCCGCGACGTGCTCTACGTCGAAGAGCTGATTGGCGCAGACACCGTGGACACCATCCCGCCGGCAACTCTCGATGCTTTCCGCGACCATGGCCGGTTGCGTCCCAGCCTTACCGAGAATGTCGAGGGCGCGGCGAAAACCATGGCCGATCTCGCCAAGGCGGGAATCTCGATGAAAGAGGTGACCGACAAACTGCTTGCGGACGGCGTAAAGCTCTTTTCCGACGCTTTTAAAACGCTGCTGGACGCCGTGGGGAAAACCGCGGGAGCCCGCGCGTGAGCGTGAACAAACAGACCTGCACACTACCGGAAGATCTCGCAAATGCAGTGGCCGTATCGCTGGAGGATTGGCGGAAAAACCATAAAGTCGCACGCCTTTGGAAGAAAGACGCGTCCCTTTGGACGCGAAGCGACGAAAGTCGTTGGCTGGGGTGGTTGCACATCGTGGAACAGCAGCTTTCGCACGTGGCCGCGTTCAAGCGCATTGCCGAAGACGTGAAAGCGGCGCGTTTTAAGAATGCTTTGCTGCTTGGGATGGGCGGGTCCAGCCTTTGCCCGGAGGTTCTTCGTATGACCTTCGACAAGATCAAGGGTTTTCCCGAACTTCATGTGCTTGATTCCACCGATCCGGTCCAAATCAGAGCGATGGAACGCAAATTGGATCTGAAAAGCACGCTTTGCATCGTCTCGAGCAAATCGGGCAGCACGCTTGAACCCAACATTTACAAACAATACTTCTTCGAGCGCGTGAAAGCAAAAGTCGGGGAGAAAGAGGCGGGGAATCGCTTCGTGGCGATCACCGATCCCGGCTCGCACCTGCAGGAAGTCGCCATAGCCGACAAGTTCCGCGAGATTTTCTTCGGAGTGCCAAGCATCGCGGGGCGCTATTCGGCGCTCTCGAATTTCGGCATGGTGCCCGCGGCGATCATGGGCCTGGACGTGGAAAGGTTTCTGCTCACTGCGAAGGAAATGGTTTCCGCCTGCGGCCCAACTTCCGCGGTGCGCGACAATCCCGGCGTGATCTTGGGAACGATTCTTGGCGTGGCCGCGATCCACGGACGCGACAAACTCACCATCATCGCTTCGCCGGGAATCTACGATCTGGGCGCATGGCTCGAACAACTCATCGCTGAATCCACAGGAAAAGCGGGCAAGGGCATCATCCCCGTGGATCGCGAGCGCGTCGCAAGACCTTCCGTTTATGGCGGCGACCGCGTGTTTGTCTATCTGCGCCTGGCCACGAAACCCAGCAGGGCCCAGGACACGGCGGTGCTGACCCTTGAAAAAGCGGGGCACCCCGTCGTGAGCATCAGCGTCGAAGAGGTCTACAGCCTCGCGCAGGAATTTTTCCGCTGGGAGATCGCCACGGCCGTCGCCGGCTCCATCATCGGAATCAACCCTTTCAATCAGCCGGACGTCGAAGCCAGCAAGGTGGAAACGCGCAAGCTCACCACCGAATACGAGGGTAAGGGCAAGCTGCCTTTCGAAGTGCCTTTCTTTGAGGCCAGCGGTATTCAGTTTTTTGCCGACGAGAAAAACGTGGCAGCCATTCACGGCGGCTTGAATGTCGCTGCCGTCTTGAAGAGGCATCTTTGCCGTCTCAGCGCCGGCGATTACTTTGCCCTGCTTGGCTATATCCCGATGAATGCGGAGAATGAGCGGGCGCTACAGACCATCCGGCACGCCGTGCGCGACAGGAAAAAGGTCGCCACGGTTCTCGGCTTTGGCCCGCGGTTTCTTCACTCGACGGGACAGGCCTACAAAGGCGGACCCAATAGCGGCGTGTTCCTGCAGATCACCTGCGACGACGCCAAGGACTTGCCGATTCCCGGGCAGAAGTACACCTTTGGCGTGGTCAAGGCGGCCCAGGCCTGCGGCGACTTTGCCGTCCTCGCAGAACGCGGCCGTCGCGCGTTGCGTGTCCATCTCAGGAGAAATTTGAAGTCGGCGCTTGGCACGCTATCCAAAGCCGCGCGAAAAGCGGTTGCCTGACACACCGGACGAATTTTTTGCGCCGATTGGCGAGGAGCACAACGATGCAGCTGGGGATGATCGGGCTCGGCAGGATGGGCGCCAACATGGTCCGGCGCCTCGAGAAGGCCGGCCACAAGTGCGTGGTGTACGACCGCAGCGCCGATTCGGTGAAACAGCTTTCTGCGGAAGGCGCAACGGGCGCCAACTCAGTCGATGATTTTGTCAGCAAATTGCAAAAGCCGCGCGCGGTATGGCTGATGGTTCCGGCAGCCGTAGTTGACGGCACGCTGCACGACCTGGTTGGCAAGCTCGATAAAGACGATGTCGTGATTGACGGCGGAAATTCCTATTACATCGACGATATTCGCCGCGCGCGAGAGCTCTCCGCAAAAGGCATTCATTACTGTGACGTGGGCACCAGCGGCGGCGTCTGGGGACTCGAGCGCGGATATTGCCAGATGATCGGTGGAGAAACGGCCGTGGTGAAACGCCTCGATCCCATCTTCAAGACACTCGCACCGGGCCGCGGCGACGTGCCGCGCACTCCCGGCCGCGAGAAAATTGGCGGCACAGCCGAAGAAGGCTACTTGCACTGCGGTCCCTCGGGCGCCGGCCATTTTGTGAAGATGGTTCACAACGGCATCGAATACGGCTTGATGGCCGCTTACGCCGAGGGGCTGAACATTTTGCAACACGCCAACGCCGGCAAATCCCATCGCGAAACCGATGCGGAAACCACACCGCTGCGGCACCCGGAGCATTACCAGTACGATTTCAATCTCGCGGACATTGCGGAAGTCTGGCGGCGCGGCAGCGTGGTTGCTTCCTGGCTGCTCGATCTCACCGCGATTTCCTTGCTGGAGCAGCCCACGCTCGAACGTTTTTCCGGCCGCGTTTCGGATTCCGGCGAGGGACGCTGGACGCTTCTTGCGGCCATTGAGTCGACAGCGCCGGCTCCCGTTCTTAGTGCTTCGTTGTACCAGCGCTTCACCTCTCGCGGCGAAGATGATTTTGCGGCCAAGGTGCTGTCCGCGATGCGCTTTCAATTTGGCGGGCACATCGAAAAGAAAGCCGGCTAGCAGAAGCCGTGAGCGCGACTCGTCGCCCGAGCACAGGGATTCGAAAGCAATGAACTACGATCATTCAGAGACGAATTCAACGGCCGCGCCTTGCGTGATGACCATTTGCGGCGCCGCCGGTGACCTCACCAAGCGGAAACTGATACCCGCTCTGTGCAACCTTGCTGAGGAAAAACTTCTTCCTGAGCAATTCGCGGTCGTCGGATTTTCCGCCGACGATTTCACCACAGAAAGCTTTCGAAAAAACCTCATGCAGGAGATTCCCAAGTTTGCTGTCTCGCCGATCGCCCCGCAGCTGCTGGATTGGATGTGTCAGCGCACCTACTACGTCAAAGGCGATTTTCAGGACGCGGACGCTTACCAACGTCTCGAACAGCAGATCGCCGAAGCCGACCGGAAGTACCACACGGCAGGGAATCGCCTTTTTTATCTCGCCGTGGCCCCGCGGTTTTTCTCGACGATCGCCAAGATGCTGGCTTTGTGTTGTTTGTCGAAGGAAGAAGACGGCCACTGGGCGCGCGTCGTCGTCGAAAAGCCTTTTGGCCACGACTTGGCTTCCGCGAAGCAGCTCAACCAGGATCTGAGGCAGGTCCTGACAGAAAAGCAGATTTATCGCATCGATCACTATCTCGGTAAAGAGACCGTGCAGAACGTCATGGTTTTCCGCTTTTCCAACAACATCATCGAGCCGCTTTGGAACCGCAACTACGTGGACCACGTGCAAATCACCGCGGCGGAAACGGTCGGCGTCGAGCATCGCGGCGGATTCTACGAAACCGCCGGCGCGCTCCGCGACATGGTGCCTAATCATCTCTTTCAACTGTTGACGATGACCGCCATGGAGCCGCCCATTTCCTTCGACGCCGACGAAGTTCGCAACAAGCAAGCGGAAGTACTCCATGCCATTCAGCCGTTGACCCCCGAGGAAGTGCTCACCAACACGGTGCGCGGGCAGTATGGAAGCGGCATAGTTGAGGGCCAGCGTGTTCCGGGTTACGGCAGCGAACCCGCCGTTGCCCTCGATTCCAACACCGAAACCTTTGTCGCCTTGAAACTGCTCATCGACAACTGGCGGTGGGCAGGCGTGCCCTTCTACCTGCGCACCGGCAAGCGTCTGGCGCGGCGCGTAACGGAAATCGTAATTCAATTTCGCCGAACGCCTTTCGTGCTCTTTCGGAATACCAGCGTCCGCAACCTCGAAACCAACCGCCTGGTCATTCACATTCAGCCGGAAGAAGGGATTTCGCTGGGCTTTGGCGCAAAAGTTCCAGGCTCGATCATGAAACTTGGGCTCGTGAACATGGATTTCGACTACAGCACTTATTTTGGAATGGAGCACAGTACCGGCTACGAGCGGCTGCTGCGCGACTGCATGGCCGGCGACGCCACGCTGTTTCAGCGCGCGGACATGGTCGAAGCGGGCTGGAGCGTGATCCAACCTATCCTGGACGTCTGGCACGCGCTGCCGGCGCGGGGGTTTCCGAATTACGCAGCGGGGTCCTGGGGCCCCATCGAAGCGGATGAACTGCTCCAAAAAGACGGCCGCGCCTGGCGGCGCATTGGTGAGGAAGAACTCGACAAACGCGGGAGAATCGCCCCTCCGGCCACTCCAGAAAAAACCGGAATCGTAACCTGAAGGAAATGCATCGGGAACGAGAAATTCGAATCCTGGCGGATGCCGCGTCCATCGCCAAACGCGCCGCGGAAGAGTTCGTCGAAGCCGCTGCGGCAGCGGTGCGTCAGCGAAACGCCTTTCGCGTCGTGCTCGCGGGCGGCTCGACGCCAAAAGCGCTCTACGAATTGCTAGCCAGCGATCCAGCGCTGCGCGAGCAAGTGCCCTGGGGTAAAACGCAGGTGTTTTTCGGCGATGAACGCCACGTCGGTCCCAGCCATCCGGACAGCAATTTCCGTATGGCCTCCGAAATGATGCTCTCCAAAGTTCCGCTCCATGCCAACCAGGTCACGCGCATCAAGGGCGAATATCCGGATGCCGAGCGGGCGGCGCACGAATACGAAGAAGCGCTCGTCAAGTATTTCAAGCTGAAGGCCGGCGAGCTTCCGCGCTTCGACCTGCTGCTTGCGGGGATGGGTAATGAAGGCCATACCCTTTCTCTCTTTCCCGGAACGAAAGCGTTGCACGCAGATGGACGTATCGCCGTTCACAACTGGGTCGGGAAATTATTCACCGAGCGCATTACGCTAACCGCCCCGGCCGCATGCGCTGCCTCGGAGATCCTGTTCATGGTGACTGGCGGGGACAAGGCGCTGGCGTTGAAGGGTGTTCTGGAAGGCCCGTATGAACCGGAGCAGTTGCCGGCGCAATTGCTTCAGCCGAAGGACGGGAAATTAGTCTGGCTGGTGGACACCGCCGCCGGAAGCATGCTATCAAAGGGAATTCGGGAGTAGAGAAGGAGCACGTCATGGCCACCACCGTAAGTCTCGGGAAAATTGAAACCTATCTGGGGGCAAAGACCGATTCGCTGCTGGGGTTCAAATCGCCCAAAATCCCCAAAGAGCGGCTGAATCTTCCCGGCCCGGATTTTGTCGATCGCGTGTACGCGGCTTCCGACCGCAATGTTCGGGTCCTTAGCAATCTTCAGCGAATGTTCGGAGGCGGACGCCTTAGCGGCACCGGGTATCTTTCCATCCTGCCCGTGGACCAGGGCATCGAGCATTCCGCAGGCGCCAGCTTCGCCAAGAATCCGGATTACTTTGACGGGGAGAACATCGTCAAACTGGCCAAGGAAGGCGGTTGCAATGCCGTTGCTTCAACCTTCGGCGTGCTTGGCTCGGTGGCCCGCAAATATGCGCACAAGATTCCTTTTATCGTGAAGATCAATCACAACGAGCTGCTGACTTTTCCGAACCGCTTCGACCAGGTGCTGTTCGGCACCGTGCAGCAAGCCTATGACATGGGCGCCGCTGCTGTCGGTGCGACGATTTATTTCGGGTCGGAGCAAAGTACGCGGCAAATTGTGGAGATTTCTCAGGCTTTTGCCCACGCCCACGAACTTGGCATGGCTACCGTCCTGTGGTGCTATCTGCGCAACAGCGCCTTCAAGAAGGATAAGGACTATCACCTTTCCGCCGATCTCACGGGGCAGGCCAACCATCTCGGCGTCACCATCGAGGCGGATATCATTAAGCAGAAACTTCCAGAAAATAACGGCGGGTACCTGGCGCTCAATTCCAACGGCGCAAGCTACGGCAAATTCGACAAGCGCATGTATTCCGACCTGACCAGCGATCACCCTATCGATCTCTGCCGCTATCAGGTCGCCAATTGCTACATGGGCCGCGCGGGTCTGATCAATAGCGGCGGCGCTTCCGGAGCGAGCGATTTCGAGGAAGCCGTGGCCACGGCGGTCATCAATAAGCGCGCCGGCGGCACCGGCCTCATCTCCGGCCGCAAGGCGTTCCAGCGACCCATGAAAGAAGGCATCCAGCTCCTGAACGCCATCCAGGACGTTTACCTAAGTCCGGAAGTTACCGTCGCTTAAGCCGCAAATCACGACTCCCAGACGCAGGGCGCAATTTTCGCTTGACGTATTCCTATATGGGAATGTATTATCGCAAGCGTGCCTAGAGCCGCCACCACTTCCGACGCGTTCAACGCCGTCGCCGAGCCACGTCGGCGAGAGATTCTCAATTTTCTTGCGCTTCAGGAGCGCCCGGTCGGGGACATCGTGGACAGCCTGAACCTCGAGCAGCCTTCGGTCTCGAAGCACCTTCGCGTGCTCCGCCAAACCGGTCTCGTCAACGTGCGCCGCGACGGCCGCCGCATGCTCTATCGCACCAACGCGGAAGCCATCCGGCCGCTCTACGAATGGACAAGCACCTTCGAGCGCTTCTGGCGTCATCAATTGAGCCGCATCAAGAAGCGGGCCGAAGCAAAAGAGGACGACGGCCCGGAATCCGATCCAATTTACAAAGGAGAATAAACATGACCCTGACCCTGCCGGGAATTGAAAGCCTGTCGTTGTCAGTGAACGAGGAAATCCGCGTCCGCGCGTCCCTCGATCGGACCTTCAAGGCGCTGCTCGAGCAGCTCGGGCCGCACAACGAAACGCCCGACGGAACCTCCATGCCCATGAAGCTCGAATCCTGGCCCGGAGGCCGCTGGTTCCGCGACCTCGGCGACGGCAACGGCCATTTCTGGGGTGTCGTGCAGGCTATCAAGACGCCGACCTTGCTGGAAATTGCCGGCCCGCTTTTCATGTCCTACCCGGTCGCCAACAACGTTCAATATCGCCTCAGCGAGGAGAACGGCGTCACCATCATCAAGTTCCGGCACGCCGGTTTCGGTTTGATTACCGACGAGCACAAGGCCGGCGTTGTCAAAGGCTGGGCTTACATTCACGAAAACGTTCGCAAGCGCGCGGAGACCGGCCGCTCTAAATCCGCGGCCATTCAATAAGGCTTCCGTCTCACACCGTTGTTTTTGACAACCAAAGGAGAATGGCCATGACCATCGCTCAGTCCATGCTCGCGGAGTTTGAAACCCAGGCTCCCATCACCCAGCGATTTCTCGAGCGCCTGCCGGAGGATAAGCTCACCTGGAAACCTCATGAAAAATCCATGTCGGCCGGGCAACTCGCCTACCATCTCGCCTTCATCCCCGGCGGCGCAATTCGCTTCGTGCAAAACAATCCCGCACAAGCGCCTGAATTTGCCAATTTTCCGCAACCTGCCAGCCGCGAGGAAATCCTCAAGACCTTTGACGAAAGTATCTCCGCTGTTCGCGACTTGCTGCCTCGGCTCGATGATGCCCGCATGAGAGAAACCTGGCGCATGGTTAGCAAGGGGCATGAAGTCCTGGCACAGCCGCGCGGCGAGTTCCTGCGCGACGTCATGTTTAGCCACTGGTATCAGCATCGCGGCCAATTCAGCGTCTATCTGCGTCTGCTCCACGTCGCCGTCCCGGCAAGCTGGGGGCCGAGCGCCGATGAACTACCGCTCTTCGCGCAAAAAGCACAATCGGCCTGAGCGGCGTTTATGCGGGGCAGCATGCTGCGCGATCTCCGCAAACTGCAGCTATTCGCCTATTTTTGACGGGAGAAGGAACCTGTGTGTCCTGAATGTATCACTGCTGTCGCGCTGCTCTTTACCGGAATCGTCTCCACCGGATGCGTAGCCGCAGTCGCTGGCAAACTGTCTCATGACACGAAGCCGTCCGGAAAAGTCTCTGAAGTTCGAATCCCCAAGGCAAAGGAGAACTCGAAATGAACACGGCAACTGTCCAGGGTCCAAAAATCGTTTCGCAAGAGGAATGGCTCGCGGCGCGCAAGGAACTGCTCGCCAAAGAAAAGAAACTCACACGCGACCGCGACGCGCTTGCCGCCGAGCGGCGCAAACTTCCCTGGGTCAGGGTCGAAAAGAACTACGTCTTCGATTCGCCAAACGGGAAGAAAACGTTGGCCGAGCTTTTCGACGGCCGCAGCCAGCTCATGATCTACCACTTCATGTTCGGTCCGGACTGGGAAGCCGGCTGCCCGAGCTGCTCGATTGTGGGCGATCACATCGGCCCTAGCGTCACCCATCTCGCGAACCGCGACGTGACGTTGGTGGCGGTTTCTCGGGCGCCGCTTTCGCAGATGGAAGCTTTCAAGAACCGCATGGGCTGGCGCTTCAAGTGGTATTCGTCTTTTGGCAGCGATTTCAACCGCGATTACAACGTTTCCTTCACCAAGGACGAAGTGGCTTCGCAAAAAATGTATTACAACTACAAAGTCCAGTTTTTCCCCAGAGAAGAAGCGCCCGGCGCCAGCGTCTTTCACAAGGATGCCGACGGCAACATCTTTCATACGTATTCCACCTACGGACGTCGACTGGAGTCCGTGATGGGCGTCTACAACTGGCTCGATCTGGCGCCCAAGGGCCGCGACGAACAGGATCAAAAGCCGCATCCCATGGCTTGGGTCCGCCATCACGATCGCTACGAGAGCAACTATTTCGCCGACACAGCCGAATCACCCAAATCCGCCGCAGCAGGGCATAACTGCTGCTCTAGCCGCTCCTAAATAGGCCATCAGGCAGGAGCGGATCGCCTGGCAGGATTGCCGGGGAGCACCGAGAAGTCCAACCCTCCCCGACGATTGGCTTGAGATTTGAAGTCGGAACGGTTTCAGGCGCGCGTAAGCATGGCCGCGCGAGCCGCGCCCAGGAGTCTCTTCGCATTTTCGCGAATGTCGCCGCGCCCGAAAACGGCGTTTCCTGCAACAAGCAACTCGGCGCCGGCGTGCACGATGTCGCTTACCGTATCAAGCGCCACGCCGCCATCCACTTCGATGCGGAACGACAGCCCCAGCGATTCCCGCACTTCGGCAAGCGTCTTAATTTTATTGAGCGACCCATGGATGAATGTCTGTGCGCCAAAGCCCGGATTCACGCTCATCACCAGAACGTGGTGCACCATGTCCAGTACTTCGTCCAGCGTGTGCACGGGCGTGGCCGGATTGATGACCACCGCCGGCTGGCAGCCGTGCGATTCGATCAGTTGCAGTGTGCGGTGCAGGTGAACGCATGCTTCCTGGTGCACGGAGATCCAATTCGCGCCAGCGTCTGCAAACGCGGGAATGTAGCCGTCGGGATTCTCGATCATCAGGTGGCAGTCGAAAACGGCGTCGGGAAGCGCTTTGCGCAGAGAAGCCACGACCGGCGGGCCAATCGTGATGTTCGGCACGAAGTGACCATCCATAACGTCCAGGTGCAGCACCGTGCCACCGCCTTCGAGCGCGGCTTTAGCGTCGTCGGCGAGCCGCGCGAAGTTCGCGGAGAGTATCGACGGGGCCAGTTCAATGGTCATAAGCGGCTCTCCTGGCAGCGCTGATTATACGCGAACGCGAGCGGGTTGCCGAAAAGGCTACACGGGAAAAGTTTCCCGCAGCGCTGCGTTGCAGCCCCGGCTCGGCAGGCGTAGGGTTTTTGTGAAGGAGGCACAGCAAACATGTGGTTCGGCCAGGTTCGGTCCCTTCGTTTTCTCTGCTCGGCACATCTTCTTTTCTTCTGCGGAGGCTTACTCGCCTCCCAATCGCCCCAGATTCCCGTCGTGGACGGCGGTCTCGGCTCATGCAGCGCGGACTTCACCGTGAAGGACGGTTCGGACAAGCCGATCTATAACGCCAAGATCCACGTCCTGATAAAGTACGGATTCCTCAGCAAGCGAAAAACGGAGCTCGAAGTGGGCACCAACAGCGACGGCAAGGCCCGCATGACCGGCCTGCCAAGTATGCCCAAGAAACCACTCGAGTTCACGATCAAGAGCGGCACGGTCTCGAAAATCATCGCCGATGATCCCTCAGATCATTGCAATGCAAAATTCGACGTCACTTTAACCGTCCATTAGAAACCGTCTGGCATGCTCCTAAGATCGTCCGAGTTTTAGCCCGCCTGCCGCAGGCAGGCTCCGACATCGAGCGCTAGACAGACCGGGCTGAGCTCCTCTGTTACCAGGAGATCGTCGACGCCTTCTCGCTGCTCTCCCGCGCCATTTCGAGCAGACGCATCACGTTTATCGCCCAAGCCGGCGTGACCGCGAGGGGCGCTTTCCCGAGCAGGTGGTCGCGTACATTCGCGTAATAATCGCGGTAATCGCAGCCCGCGGAAGGAATGCGCCTCTCGACAAACTGGTTGCCCTCCGGAACCGTGAGCACGCCCCAATTTTCTCCCGGCTCCGCCCCCCACGGCCCATTGCTCGGAATGTTCCCATGCCGCAGATTGTTTTCCTGCGGGTCAAACATTTGTTTGACCAGGCTGCCTTGCGTTCCATGCAAAACAAAGCGCGGCCGCGGCGCGACGGCGAGAATGCTCGAACGCAGCACCGCCCGCATGCTACGCGGATAGTGGAACATGATGTCGAACGCATCGTCGGCCAACGCCTGTTCACGCTCGATGCGGATGTCGGCGGTTACCGCTTCCGGTAGTCCAAACAAAACCAGGGCATGATCGATCAAGTGCGGCGCAATGTCGAAGAGAATCCCGCTGCCTGCCCGTGACGTCTCACGCCAAGCTCCGGGCTTCAGTTGCGGGCGATAGCGGTCGTAATTCGTTTCGAATCGCACGATGCGTCCCAGCGTACCGTCCGCCACCAGCTTCCGAATCGCTTGAAAATCCCCGTCATACCGCCGGTTTTGATAGACGGTGATCAGCCGCCCGGCCTTCTCCGCCAATTCCACGAGCGATCGCGCTTCATCCAGTGTCGTGGTAAACGGCTTATCCACCACCACATCGCGCCCTGCTGCAAGGCATTGTCGCGCCAGGGAATAGTGGGTGTCGTTGGGTGTGGCGATCACCACGAGGCGGATCTCCCGGATCCCGAGCAACTCGTCCAGGCTGCGCACCGTGCGGACGTCCGGATATTTCTCGGCCGCTTCGTTGCCCGTGCGTTCGAAAATCGCGGCCAGATGCATCCTCGGCACGGCGCGGATCACCGGCGCGTGAAACGCCCGGCCCGCGAGACCGTACCCGATAAGCCCAACTTCAATCATTTCCATCTGTTGCAAAGACCTGCACGGCCATCCCTGTCATTGCGCGAACGGTTTGGCTCCGGCAAAATGCCACGATGTCTTCCAAAACGCAAACCGGGGCCGCGGCCTCGCCGTCTTCGCAGAGCGTGATTTTCTATCTGCTGTGCGCGGGCTTTGTGATCAACGGGATTGTGATATCGCTTATTGGCCCGATTCTCCCCATGTTCATGGCCAAGTGGGGATTGAACGACAGCCGCGCCGGGCTTTTCTCGCTTGTGCAGTTTTCGGGCTCCTTCATCGGCGTTCTCGCTTCGAGCGCGCTCATTTCCGCAAAAGGATTCAAGCCTGCCATTACGCTGGGGATCACCTTGCTGGGGCTTGGCTTTGCTCTGCTGAATGCCCCCACCTTTGTGCTGGCCCTTGCGGCGAGCTGCCTCTACGGCCTGGGCTACGGCTTTGCTACCCCGGGAACGAATTTATGGGTGGGAGAATCGTACGGAACGCGCCGCGCTTCGGCCCTCAGCGTCATGAATCTGGCCTGGGGCGCGGGAGCGATTTCCTCCTCGCCTCTCGCCATGCTGGCGATGCGCACGTCGCATGTCAGCCTTCTCCTGAACGTAGTCGGAGTTCTGGGCGTTGTTCTTGCCCTTGGGCTTTTGCGCATGCCCTTCGGCAATCCCCCGCAGGAAGAGAATGCCTCGTCGGGAGAAGCGAAGGAGGAAATGGCGGGAACCGGCGCCGCGATATTGCTCGGGACTTTGTTTTTCGTGTATGTCGGCACAGAGGTCGGAACTTCCTACTGGGCCCCCACGCACGCGCAACGCGCCACTGCCTGGGCCAGCAACGCCTGGGCGCTCGCCCCGATGTTTTTCTTTGCCGGGCTACTCGGCGGGCGCGGAGCCGCCGCGGCCATTCTTCTCCATTGGAAGGAAGTGACTGTGGCCTTTGGCGGATTGTTGCTGGCGGCCACGGGGGAGACCATCTTTCTTGCAGGCCATTCTCCCGTGACCTTGTTTGGCGGCGCTTTTCTGGCAGGACTCGGCCTGGCCAGCATTTTTCCTATCTTGATTGCATGGCTTTCGAAGTGGTACGGGACGCGCGCGCGAAAAGTGGGCGGAGTCATGTTTGCCCTTGCTGCCCTGGGCAGCGCGCTCATGCCCCCGCTTGTCGGTGTCGTTTCCCGGTACTCCGAGAGCCTGAGGATCGGGCTGCTCGTGCCTCTCGCCGGCTGCGTCGCGATGTTGACCGTCATCGGCCTTCTCCGCCCGGGAACCCGCGGCTGATTTGGTTGGCTCATGCTCTTGTTTGTTGCTGCGAAAACGAGCTATCGCCTGAGGTATCCTTAGCTCGTGCAAAAGGCCGCCTTTTCGCAGCGTTCACCCACAAATCGCCTTCTTTTCGGCCTGGTCATTACCCTGGCTGCCGTGTTGGCTTACGCGTCCTACATCAGTGTGCAGCTCACCGGTCTGCGCAAGCTTCAGAGTGAGATGGTGGATCGCAACCGCAAGGATTCGCTGCAGTTGCTGCGCATTCAGAACGATCTCAATTCGGTCGCGCTGGCCATGCGAGACATGCTGGATACCACCGAGCGCTATCCCCTGACGGCGTGGACCGCGCAATTCGAACGCATCCGGCAGGACTTGGACACCGCGCTCAAAATCGAAGAGGGCTTGGCCGTCGCCAGCCGCACGGCGGACCAGAGGAAATATCTCACGCAATCGGTCGCGCAGTTCTGGGACGCCGTCAACCGCATGTTCGCCCTTGCCGAGAGCGGCAAAGAAGCGCAGGCGCGCGAACAGATTCGCTTGACGCTCCAGGCGCGTGAACAAGCACTCAGCACCGCGGTTTCTCGCCTGCTTGTCGAAAACAACGAGGGCGAAGAGCAGGCTGCCGCCAGCATTGCGAAAATCTATGATGGGGTACAGCGCCAGCTTTACCTCTTTCTCGCCGCCACGCTCATTGCCATCGTGTTGACCAGCTTGTACCTCATTCGCAGCAATCGCCAGCTTTTTGCGCGCCTCGCGGATCTTTCCGAGCAGCGCAGCGACCTGGCGCAAAAACTTATTTCCGCACAGGAATCCACTTTGCGACATATTTCCCGCGAGCTTCACGATGAATTCGGTCAGGTGCTCACCGCCGTTGGATCGATGCTGCGCCGCGCGGGCAAGCAAGTGGGGGAGGGAACGCCTCTTCACGGCGATCTGAAAGAGGTGCAGGAAATCGCGCAAGCCACCTTGAATAACATCAGGACGCTCTCGCAAGCGCTCCACCCCGTTTTGCTGGAGGAAGCCGGTCTCGAAAGCACGCTGGACTGGTATATTCCCAGGGTGGGCAGGCAAGCGGGCATCGAGTTGCACTACGAAAAGAGCGGCAACCCGTTTCCCGTGGAGCCGCGCGCCGGCGTGCACATCTATCGCGTGCTTCAGGAGGCGCTGAATAATGTGAGCCGCCACTCGGGCGCGCGCGACGCCTGGGTCCGCTTGAAATATTTGGCGAATTCCCTGGAACTCGAAGTTGAAGATCACGGGTCCGGATTTGTTGCCGAGAAACTGCAGCGGGGAATTGGATTGGTGGCCATGCGCGAACGCGCCGAGCTGATCGGCGGAAAGCTGGCCATCACTCCGCGAACCCAAGGCGGCACGCAAGTGCGTCTCGAGATTCCCCGCGAGAAAGTGGAAAGTCATGCCGCATAAGATAACGGTTTTGCTGGCCGACGATCATGCGCTGGTCCGACGCGGGTTCCGTCGCATGTTGGAAGACGACCCGGCAATCTCCGTGGTCGCGGAAGCGAGCGACGGCGAAGAAGCGGTGCGCATAGCCACCGACCTGCGTCCACGCGTCATCGTGATGGATTGTGCCATGCCCGAATTGAGCGGCATCGAAGCCACCCGCAAAATACTGGAAGCCTATCCGGAAGCGGGAATTCTAATGCTCAGTATGCACTCCGAAGAAACGCTGGTCAGCCAGGCCCTCGAGGCCGGCGCGCGCGGTTACGTGTTGAAAAATGCCGTGGATCTCGACCTGGTGAGCGCGGTAAAGAGCATCGCCTCGGGGATGACCGTTCTCGACCCGCAAGTGTCGCGCAAAGACGCGCTCAAAGGCGAACGCGGGGGCGGTTTGACGCCCCGCGAGCTGGAGATTCTCCAGCACATCGTCGCGGGAAAATCCAACAAAGAGATTGCGTCGGACTTAAATCTCAGTGTGAATACCGTCGCCGTGCATCGCGCCAACATCATGGACACGCTGGGCATTCACAAAACCGCGGAGCTGGTCGTTTACGCGATTCGTAATGGTCTGGTGAATCTTCCTTGAACCGCAGGGATTTTCTTTTCTCCGCGCTTTTTTCGCCATTGACCGCGGGCCTGGCTGCCAGAAGCTTTCCACGTTGGGCGTGGGCTGGCTCGTCTTCCAACCCAGGATTTCGCTTCACCGATGTTACGACGCGGGCCGGAATCCGGTTCCAGCACAACTCCGGCTCCTACGGCGGCAAGCTGCTTCCGGAGACGCTCGGCTCGGGTTGCGCGTTTCTGGATTACGACGCCGACGGCTGGCAGGACATTCTGCTCATCAATGGCATGGACTGGCCCGGCCACAAGCGCCGGCGCGCGACCCTGCGTCTCTACCGCAACAATCGCAACGGCACTTTTACCGATGTCACCAAAAGCGCGGGGCTTGACGTCGAGATGTACGGAATGGGCGTGGCCGTCGGCGATTACAACAACGATGGCTTCCCCGACATTTTCATCACTTGCGTCGGCCAAAGCCGCCTCTTTCGCAACACCGGCAAAGGAGCCTTCGTCGAGGCCACCCGCACGAGCGGGCTGTTTGGTCGCCAGGGCCTCAGCACCTCCGCGTTGTGGTTTGATTACGACCGCGACGGGTTCCTCGATCTCTTCGTCTGCAATTACGTTCGCTGGTCTCCGGAAAACGACGTGTTTTGCAGTCTCGATGGCACGCACAAGTCGTATTGCACGCCGGAAGCCTATCGCGGCGATACCTGCTGGTTGTTTCACAATCGCGGCAACGGCACCTTCGAGGACGTTACCGCCACCAGCGGCGTGTTCGACAGCAGTTCGAAGTCCCTGGGCGTGGCCATGCTGGATTACGACCGGGACGGCTGGCCCGATCTCCTCGTCGCAAACGACACGCAGCCCAACAAGCTCTACCGCAACCTCCGCAACGGAAAATTCAAGGACGTCGCCATCGAGGCCGGGCTCGCCTTCAGCACCGAAGGAAAAGCGCGCGCCGGCATGGGCATCGACGTGGGAGACTTCGACAACTCCGGCAAGCCCGGAATCGCCATCACCAATTTCGACAACGAAATGATCGGCCTCTACCGCGCAGGCGCCCCGGGCGTCTTCGACGACGTTTCCATTGCTTCGGGAGTCGGCGCGCCGTCGCGAACGACTCTCGGCTTCGGGTGCATGTTCCTTGATGTCGACCTGGACGGTGCTCTTGACTTAGCCGTGGCCAACGGACACATCGATGAGACCGTCAGGAACATTCGCGGAAACGTAGGCTACGCTCAGCCGCCTCAGCTTTTTTTAAACGAAGGGCACGGAAAATTCCGCGACGTGGCCGCCGAAGCGGGCGGAGGCTTCGACCAGCCCCGTGTCGGCCGCGGGCTGGCTTACGGCGACCTCGATCGCGACGGCGATTTGGACATTTTGCTGACCACCAACAACGGCCCTGCCGTCCTGTTTCGCAACGAGCAGTTGGCCGGCAACCACAGCATCCGCTTCGAATTGCAAGGCACGCAGTCCAATCGCGATGCCATCGGCACGACCGTAGACATTTTCGCCGGAGACCTTCACCAGTCGCGCATGGTGCGTGGCGGCTCGAGCTATCTTTCACAATCCGAACTCCCGGTGACCGCGGGCCTCGCCGAGCGCGACAAAATCGACCGCGTGGTCATCAACTGGCCAAGCGGCCGCACGGAAGAATACAAAAACCTTCGCGCGCAAAGGGCCTACAAGTGTCTGGAAGGAAAGGGGATAGAGCCGCTTTACCATGCCTAATGGTTTTCTATTATTGCCGCTAGTCTTATTGTTTCGGATGATTTCCGCGTTTCTAGTGGTTTCGCAGTATTGCCTATTTCGCGCCGCAAAATTATAAACATGCTCACTAGCACCATCGCCTCCAGCTTGGCCAGACCTTGGCTCGCTTCGGGGCACCCCAAACTGAATCGCGGCCGGATGGATCTCAGCCATCCGGTCGCTTTTTTTCTGGTGCCCAGCCGGTCGGAAGGGGCCTGCGATGCGCATTGAGTCATGTGAGCGCTGGTTGTACCGGTTTTTGGTTTTCCTCGCCGCCAGCGCCGCGTATTTGTATGGATTTCCGTCCGCCACCATCAGCTACGCGGTTGTCGATCTCCTCCACGTTGCCGTCGGAGTCCTCGCTTTTCTGTTGCTGGTCGCTTTTTTCGTTCCCTTGCTTCGCGGCGCATCGAACCTCGCCCGCCTGGGCTGGCTTCTTCTTGCTGCCGGAACTCTTCTCGGCATCGCGTTGCTCAAAATCGGCACGCCCCTTCGTCTCTGGAATTGGCTGTACGCCCACATCGTTCTTTGCATTCTCGGCGTGCTCTTGCTCGCGGCCTCCTGGCTCAATTCCAAAGGATGGCTGGGGCCGAGCAACGTGATTCGCGCCCTTCGATTCTCCTCTCTCGCGATTCTGGCCTTGGCCATCTCGGCCGTCTTGTGGTGGACCCGCGAAGTTGGCTGGAGGGACGCGCGCCCCAATCGCATCATCAATCCGCCGATGGCGCCCGCCTCCATGGATCGCGAAGGCGACGGTGCTTCAGGAAAATTCTTTCCCAGTTCCGCGCAGACCGTTCACGACGTCAACATACCCTCGCAATATTTCATGAAATCGGACGCCTGCCAGCGTTGCCACGCGGACATTTACGCCCAGTGGAACAGTTCGATGCACCACTTCTCGTCCTTCAACAATCAGTGGTATCGCAAGAGTATCGAATACATGCAGGACGTCGCCGGCGTAAAGCCCTCGAAGTGGTGCGCCGGCTGCCACGATCCCGCGCTGCTCTACAGCGGGTTGTTCGACACGCCCATCAGGAAAATTGTGAATCGTCCCGAAGCCCGCGCGGGCTTGGGCTGCTTGATGTGTCACAGCATCGTGGAAGTGAAGAGCACCATGGGCCAAGGCGACTTCTTTCTCGAATATCCCAAGTTGCACGAGCTGGCTGCAAGCGAAAATCCCGTGATCCGGACCCTGCACGACTTTGTCGTGCGCTTGAATCCCGAGCCTCACCGCCGCACGTTCCTCAAGCCCTTTATGCGCTTGCAAGCGGCGGAATTTTGTTCCTCCTGCCACAAAGTCCACCTGGATGTGCCGGTCAACCATTACCGCTGGATTCGCGGCTTCAATGAGTACGACAACTGGCAGGCCAGCGGAGTTTCCGGCCAGGGCGCGCGTTCCTTTTACTATCCGAAGTCGCCGAGCAATTGCGCGGATTGCCATATGCCGCTGGTTCGTTCAAACGACGATGGCAACGTCAAGGGTTACGTGCATTCACATCGTTTCCCGGGCGCGAACACCGCCGTGCCTGCCGCCAACGAAGACCAAACGCAGCTCGACGCCACTCGAAAATTCCTGCAGGCCAATCAGTTGAGTGTGGACATCTTCGCGCTCTCGCCCGCCAAAAAAGAACGGAGCGCACCGGCCCGCAACGAGCTGGGTAAGCAGGAACTCTCCACCACCTTCGCCGTGGGGGAAGAATCGGAGGCCGCCCTGCCAAAGGGTGAGGCAGGTGAAGGCCGCGCGGTTACCGCTCCGATCGATCGCACGGATGCCGCGGTCCGCCGCGGCGATGACGTTCGCGTCGACGTAGTCGTTCGAACCCGCGGTGTCGGCCATTTCTTTCCCGGCGGCACCGTTGATGCCTTTGACGTTTGGCTCGAGCTCAAAGCCGCCGACGATAGGGGCGAAACCGTTTTCTGGAGCGGCCAAGTTGAGGACAACGGGAAGGGCCCCGTCGACCGGGGCGCGCATTTTTATCGTTCGTTGCAAATCGACGGACACGGCCGTGTCATCAACAAGCGCAATGCGTGGGCAACGCGCTCGGTCGTTTACGTGCACCTGATCCCTCCGGGCGCGGCGGATACCGCGCACTATCATTTGCATGTTCCCGAAAATTGCGGGGCCAAAATCACGCTGCACGCAAAACTGAACTACCGCAAGTTCAGTTGGTACAACACACAGTTTTCTTTTGCCGGCGTCGAAGTTCCGGAAACCAAACTCACCTCTTCCACGGAACAGAGAACTACGCCGGATTACGACGACCGTCAATTCGTGTTCACTGGGGACACTTCGAACGTGTCCGGCAATATAAAAGCGATTCCCGATCTTCCCATCACCGTCCTTGCCGAGGACACCAAGACCGTGCGCGTTCTCCCGCGCAATGCGCCAGCGCCACAGCCGATGACGGTCAGCGTCAGGGAAGAATGGACTCGCTGGAATGATTACGGCATCGGTCTCTTTCTGCAGGGCGATCTGAAAGGCGCCGCCGCCGCTTTCGAAGAAATCACCGTGGCCGACCCCCAGAATCCCGACGGCTGGACCAACATCGGCCGCGTGCTTTTGCAGGAAGGCGACACCGCGGGCGCGCGCCGAGCGCTGGAAAAATCCTTGGCTATCAACGCAAAGCTGGCGCGCACGAATTTCTTCTATGCGAAAGCCCTCCGTGAAGACGGCGACTACGACGGCGCCATCGCATACTTCAGGATTGTCGTTGAGCAATTCCCGCGCGACCGCGTCGTCCACAACGAACTTGGCCGCGTGCTCTTCCTTGAAAAACGCTACGCCGACGCCGTTGCCGAATTCGAAAAAACGCTGACCATCGATCCCGAAGATTTGCAGGCGCACTACAATTTGATGCTTTGCTACGCGGGCCTGGGGGAGGAAAGCAAAGCCGAAGAGCACAAGGCGCGCTACCTGCGGTTTAAAGCCGATGAAGCGGCACAGGCCATCACCGGCCCTTACCGCGAGCTGCATCCCGAAGACAACAACGAGCGCCAGGCGATTCACGAACACGACAATGTCGCGCTGACCGCAGCTCCGCAGAAAAAGCCGCCGTCAGCAAAAGTATCCGCAGCAAAAGCCGCGAAGGTAAAGGCAGCCGAGAAGGTCGCTGTATCAGAAAACGCGAATCCCGGCGGCAACTAGCGGTGGTCTTGGTCAGGGTTGCCTAGCGGGCGGGGGCTCGAGCCCCGGCGCCAAAGCCCTAAATGAGTCCGGGGTGGCAACCGGGGGGCGAACCTTACATGAACGTCAGCATCCATCGGGCTTTTCGCCCCTGAGGAATGGCTTTTTCTTTGCGCCGGCTTGTTTGCGCGGCAAGTTCCGCCAGTTGGCTGGAATTCTGATCAGACTGTGAGGAAAAATGACCTGGATTCAGACTGTGCGAATGGAAGATGACGGATGCGTTAAGAACGCCATCGAGTCCCAACGAAAACTCTACCCCACCGAGTATGCCACGCCGGTCCAACCCGTGAACAACGGCGAGACTGCGGGCATTGTGGCGAGCCACACGCTGATTCCCGAAGCGCTCTTTCACGCTTTCAGCACGTTTGGCGCTCTGATGTCTCCGGACTTGCCGCTCCGACGGCATCAGCACGAAATGATTGCGACCATGGTGTCGGTCACGAACCGTTGCCACTATTGAATCGTCTCCCACGCAGAGTTTCTGCGTCGCGTCACTCTAAATGAGGACATGGTGGAAGCGCTGAAGAAGGATTACCGCACGGCGCCCATCACCGAGCAGGACCGCACGATGCTCGATTACGTCGTGAAACTGACCAAGGACGCCACAAAATGCAGTCTGGAAGATCACTCGCGGCTGCGCGCGGCAGGCTTTGACGACCGTGGCATCCTGCAAATTACCCTGATTGCGTCCTGGTTCAACTACATCAATCGCGTCGCCGACGCCCTCGGCGTCGGCCGCGACTGAAACGGGGGCATGGTGAAACGTCCGTTCGCCGCACTTGCGGTTGGACTTGCCTTGGTTGTGAAAACCGGTGTTGGCGCTGCGCCCGAAACCTCCGCTATTCAATTCCGCGACGTCACGCCACAGGCCGGAATCCATTTCCTCCACAACAACGGCGCCTTCGGCACAAAATATCTCCCGGAAACCATGGGCCCCGGCGTGGCCTTCATCGACTACGACGACGACGGCTGGCCGGACATTTTTCTCGTCAACGGCATGGACTGGCCCGGCCACCTTCGCAAGCATTCAACTCCTAAGCTCTATCACAACAATCACGACGGCACGTTCACCGACGCGACGCGAAAAGCCGGTTTGGACATCGAGCTCTATGGCATGGGCGTGGCCGTCGGCGATTACGATAACGACGGCAATGACGACCTGTTCGTCACTGCCTACGGGCAAAATCATCTGTTTCACAACAATGGCAACGGCACCTTCGCCGACGTGACGCAAAAAGCGGGATTGCAAGCCCCGAAAGGATTCAGCACCAGCGCCGCCTGGGTGGATTATGACAAAGACGGCCACTTGGATCTCGTGGTTGGCAATTACGTCCAGTGGACGCCCGAGACGGATCTCTATTGCACGCTCGACGGCAAGAGCAAATCGTATTGCACGCCGGAATCGTACAAAGGCACGGCCGTGCGGCTCTGGCACAACCGCGGCAACGGCACGTTTGAAGACGTGACGCAAAAAGCCGGTCTCGGCGACGCCACTTCGAAGACTCTCGGTGTGGCCGTGCTCGATTACGACAACGACGGCTGGCCCGACCTTCTGTTCTCCAACGACACACAGCCCAACAAGCTCTATCGCAACAACGGCAACGGCACCTTCAGCGAAAGAGCCGTCGTGGCCGGCGTGGCCTTCAGCGAAGACGGCGTGGCGCGCGCGGGCATGGGCGTGGACTCCGCCGACTACGATCATTCCGGCTACTCCAGCGTGCTCATCACCAATTTCTCGAACCAGATGGTTTCGCTCTACCACAACGAAGGCAAGGGGCTCTTTGTCGACGAAGCGCCGCGCTCGGAAATCGGCCGCGCCTCGCTGCTCACCCTGGGCTTCGGATGCTTCTTTTTTGACTACGACCTCGACGGTTGGCCGGACGTTTTCATCGCCAACGGCCACATTGACGCCGACATCCAGAAGGTGCAGGCCAACGTCACCTACGCCATGGCGCCGCACCTGTTCCGCAACGTGGGCAAAGGAAAGTTCGTGGAAGTGACAAACTCCATGGGCGCGGCGTTCGCCTCTCCGCGCGTCGGTCGCGGCGCGGCCTACGCGGATATTAACAATGACGGCCGTCTGGATTTGCTGCTCTCGGCCAACGGCGGCCCCGTGTACTTGTTCCGCAACGAAGCGCAGGGCCCTGCAGCATCGAATCGCAGTCTCCGCATCAAGCTTATCGGCACGAAATCCAACCGCGACGGCATTGGCGCCGTCGTGAAGCTCACCGCCGACGGAGACACGCAAACCAAGACGCTGCACAGCGGCTCGAGCTATCTTTCCGCGAGCGAACTGGTCCTCACGTTTGGCCTGGGCCAGCGCGACAAAGCCGACTCCATCGAAGTTCGCTGGCCGAGCGGCCAGCTCGACCGCCTCCCCGGCGCAGCCGCCGGCGCCACCCTCTCCATCACCGAAGCCAAGGGCATCACCGCCACGCGCAGGTTCGGGAGTCGCTAAGGCCGTCGTAGGGACGCAGGAGTCAGGAGTAAAGTTCAGACCGAGGCCTTCAGGACGCAATTTCGCGGCCTAACTCCTCTGGACCTGCAAGAAATATCGGGGTTGCGTGCCCGAAATTCTTTTCGCTGCCTTGCAAGCTCCAAAGAACGATGGAGGAAAACGGAGAGAATAGGCAGCTCGAAGTGCGAAAAAGGCCAACCTGTCAGTTCCCTCATTGCTTGCGGTTGCGGACATACACCCAGCCGACTCCGCAGCATTGCCCGCACGGTTTCTCATTTGCGGGTCCGGTAGCCAGACAGCCGGGGCAGGCCTCCCATTCGGCTTTGTTTCCCGCGCTGCCAATCACGTCGGGCAGCGCTTGCCCACAATCACCTGAGAGCATTGGCCATTCATCATCTCCGGGGAGTAGGAAACGGCTCCGCAGCGAGTGCACACCGCCACGGGTTGTGGTTTTTGTTCCCTCATGGGTGGGCGCAGCGGGTTTCCCTGGGGGACGATCCTATCGTGCCCCGCCAATTCGCAACAAGGAAGGGTGCTAGAACAGGTTCCAGAGGAACTGGTTGTAGACCTCGTGGTGGAACTGAACCTCTTGCGCTTTCACGATGGTGCCGAGTGACCGCGGGCAGCGATCCGCGGCGGTGCGCTTGAGTTCAACGTAGCGGGCCTTCACGTCGGCGCCAAGGAGCGCCGTGGTCCATTCGGCCTTTTCGAAATTTTCGATCGCGGTGTAGATGTTGTCCGGCAAGTAGCGCTGGGCGGATCGCAGATTCTTGATCTGGGCGATTTCGCCGTCCAAGCCAGACTTGAAGATCGCGTACATCACCAGGTAGGGATTGGAGTCGGGAGCGACTGCACGCACTTCGGTGCGCATACTGCGTTCGTTGCCGATGGGGATGCGCACCATCGCGCCACGGTTGGTAGGAGAAGCGTTGAGCTGATTGGGTGCTTCGAAGTGCGGGTCGAGGCGGCGGTAGGCGTTGACGCTCGAATTGATGAGCAAGCACATGTCGTTGCCGTGGGTGAGAATACGGTCGACAAAGTCCCAGCCAAACGGGCTCAGCTTTTCCTCACCTTCGGGATCCCAGAAAAGATTTTTGCCATCTTTGCTGACGGAAACGTTGGTGTGCATGCCACTGCCATTGACGCCAACGATGGGTTTGGGAAGGAAGCTGGCGGTGAAGCCCATATTGGTGGCGACTTGGCGGCAAACTAATTTGTAAAGTTGAATCTGGTCGGCGGCTTGCACCACTTCGCCGTAGCCGTAGTTGATTTCGAATTGCGAGGGCGCGACTTCGGGATGATCCTTTTCGTTCTGGAAGCCCATGGCGCGCTGAACCTCGGCCGTGGCGTCGATGAAGGTGCGCAAAGGGTCGCCGGGAAGCGAGTGGTAGTAGCCGCCGGTGTTGACGTATTCGAATTTGCCGGTTTCGTGATAGCGGCGCTCGGCGTTGGGGCCGGCGAAGAGGAAGCCCTCGATTTCATTGGCGGCGTTGAGCGTGTAGCCCTTCTTGTCGAACAGCCCGTCGGCGTAGCCCTTGAGGACGCCGCGAATGTCCGCGGTGTAGGGCGTCCCATCCTTGTCGATGACATGCCCGAAGACCAGAACTTTGCCGGAGCCGAATACGTCCGCAGGAGGCCAGTAGAAAGAGCCCCAATCCATGGCTAGGCGAAGATCGCTTTCGCGCTGCGCGGTGAAGCCGCGAATGGAGGAACCGTCGAAGGTCAAGTTGTCCCAGCTCTTGATGAGGAACTTCTTGTCATAGTCGAGCATGTGCAGGCGGCCTTCGAGGTCGCTGAACAAAACGGTGACGGCTTTAATGCGTTTTTCGTCGGTGAGGTACTTGAGGCGCTCTTCCTGGATTTTGTGCGCGGCCACGCGATTTTTGCGCTGTTCTTTGGCCTTCAGATTCAATTGCTCCAGCTCATCGTAAGAAAGGGCTAGGAAATTGCGAAGTTCGTTCGACATGAAGCTCCTCAAATTGGAATCGGGCTCACGCTCAGGTGCGAACACTGGCGAGCGCAATAGCGTATCGCGGGCGCGTTGCAAGCGTCAATCGAAAGACCTGATGCAATGGATGGAAGAAACGTCAACGGCTGTGGAAAAACGCGGGAAGGATCGACCAATTTGGCAGCGCAAAACTACCGTTCAACACCAGGGGCATGGCGTTGCTCCTGCCACGCCCCGCAAAAAGACAGAGTGGAAAGCAGGGACGTTATCGGGTTGCTGCTGCCGCAGCGGTCACTTCGCACGCACTGGGCATGGTCTGCCGTACGGCGAATTTCGAGGTGGATTTGCGGATAAGCCTCGACCCGCCCCGCTTTTCTGTCAAGCGTTCCATATCGCCGGCGATTCACGTCACGACAATTTTCGCTGGGGATTTCCTAGGCCGGCTTCTCGTGGTTGCGCTCGAGATCTTGGCTGATTGCCAATTGCGGGCGGAGGCTCGCGAGTTTCTTAAGCGTGTTGTAGCAAAACGCCGCGCCCAGGCTCAGAAATGCTACGGTGACCAAAAGGCTTGCTAGTTCGCTCGGGGACAGCGGCCCGGCTTGTCCGTCGTGGAAGAGCTTGAACTCCGAGCGAATGAGTTCGCTCCTCAGCGAAGCGGACTCGTCAATGAGCTTGTCGGAATCGCTGACCAGCTCGGCGTTCACCTCTTGCTGGTAGGCGACAGCCAGGCTCTCGCGTGCGGGATTTCCATCCAAGGTCTTGCGCAGCCAAGACTCGGCGTCCTCTCGGCTGGCAAATCCCGGCGCAGTTTCGAGCTCGTGCATCGCTTTGGATTTCGCGCCGGCGGTGACACTGTCTTCGGTGGGAGCCGGGGTGGCGGCGGCTTTTTCTCGATCTTTCGCCCGTGCTCTGTGCTTTACCGGAGGTCTTGCGTCGCTCCCTTCAGGGACGCCGGGAATGGTGCGCAAAATGGAGACCATGGCCTTGCGATAGACGTCGGGCACAACGGTGCGAGCGCCTGGCTTTGACCGGGAGAATTGCTCCGCGTGCTTGTCAAGCCCTTCCGCGGTGGCGGCCAGTCCGGCGCGCAATTCGGCTCTTTGGGACATCGACCGCAACAGCCAAACGGCGTCAAAGCGCCCGGCAAAGACGAAGATACAAGAGAGCACCACCGTTACAAGGCGTGCTTGCAGAGTAAAGCGCTGCGAAGCCCTGTCCATGACGTGATCGAACCAGGCCCGCACGCCTTCCAAGCGCGGCTCGGACGGAGTAGAGACCTCGGTCAATCCTTCCGTGGCAGGAATGGATTCCGGCTCGGGTTCCTTCGTTTGCACTGTCGAGTTTTCCACCGCAACGGCGATTCTTCCCTCCGTTTCGACCGGCTCCGCGTGGCGAACGATGCCTTCCTCGAAATCCGCAGTCGCCGGGGAGAGACCTTCACTCGGCAGCGAGGCGATGCCCTCATCGAAATAGGGCCTCGAGTGGACAGGCCGAGCCGCTTGCTCCGCTTCTGGCCTCGCGCCAGCGGTCGGCTCCCTCCACGCGATCGTGAGCATTGCGCGCTGGGCAGCATCGGGCAGGGTTCCGGGAAGCGGTTCGGCGAGCTTTTCGAGGACGGCGAGCAGCTCATCGACACGGACCGAAGTGGCCAGGCGCCAACGGCTGAGCAGCCCGCCAAGAATCGCTCCTGCGAGCGCCCCGGTGCGCCAGGGATGGGTGCAGAAATTGATCGCTGAAACGTAGCCAGCCAGAAAGTCCGAATATTGGCAAATAGCTGCGGAGAACAGGCGCTTGGCAATCGCCACTACGATTGGAGTGATGAAAAAGCCTGCAACCCCACCCATGATCCACGGCAACAGGGGAATTGCGGCGCTGGCGCCTTGCAGTTTCCCTGCGGTCTCCGGCGCAATGAAGGGGATCCGGTCCGCACGAAGGCGAAAGCGCGAAAAGATCGAGTCAGAAATCGTGGGGTGACGCAAGACTCTGCGGGCAATTTCCTTTGCCCAGCGTCTGGCTTCCTGATCCGGATAGGCGGTTTCGATTAGGTCCAGTAGGCCGCGCCGCAAATTGGCACCGCGCAGGCCTAGCAGGCTGACGACAACCTGCGTGGCCGCCGTGATGAACAGGCTGGCGAGGAGGATGAGGACGACAAAAGAAATCACGATATCAAGGTGCTGGAACATGGTGGTTTTTCGATAGGAAAAGTATAGAGGAGACTCCCGTGGCACGCGGACAAAATGCCCGGGGAGTGTCTGAATCGTTAAGACGGAGGGCACGGCTTCACAAGGATGTCGGTCAAACGGTCGCTTTCCTCGTCCATCGCTTAGCGATCCGTTCCAGAGTGAGCGCCGCTCGTTAGGAGACAAACTTGAGACCGCGCGCCGATGACAAGATAGCTGCGTAAGTCCAATGATTTTATGGTCTTAGCCGATTCTGACGGGAATCCTGAATGGTGCTTGAAAAGATTTGGCAGCGATACCGGGATTCGAACCCTGATTTTAGCCTTGAGAGGGCTGAACGACCTGTTCTAAAACGCCGGAAACTCGACAAATCAACGATTTACCAAGCAAAAACAACGGTCGCAAACGGAGCCAAACGATAGGTCTGGGTGCAACTTGGGTGCAACTAGACGTAGCCTGTTTTAGCCTTTTCTTGCAAATTCCTCAATCTCCCAGCCAGTCGCCGTGACCTTTACGAGCGTTTTAACGGGCGTAATTGTCCAGTCATGGAATACGCGTAGCACGGTTCCCCCGATCCCCCTCCCGTGTAACGCCTGGAGAATGACGCAGGCGGGTCTCCTGGTCGTGGTGTCAGGTTTCAGAAGTTTTGGCATCAGTTTACGGTCGCATTTTCTTCCAACGTCTCGCATTCAGGGAACAACCACTCCGGCCTGGAGAGATGCCGGAAACCACACTTACCGCACACATGCGCTACATCTCCGAGATAAACCGGATGATTCTTGGGATCAGCGCCGAATTTTTCAGCAGCTTCGCGGGTCCTGAACCATTTCCTTTCGGTGCCGTTCGACCGTAGGCAATGCATTTCACAAGCCCTCATCACGCAGAACCTGAACATCTTGTTGGGCAAGCCTCGTGAACAGGATTTGCAATTCCCGTTTCTCATCCGATGTCAGGCTGCGTTGTCGTGCTATCTCGATGAGTTCCTGCATTCTCCCAGGCGGAGCCAGCAACACGTTGATGCTTGCCAGCCATGCACGATCCTGTTTCGTTAGGAAGGGTCCGCCATACCCCTCACACACAACACATCGTAACTGGCGTTTCCCTGGTTCTCCGAGCACTTCCCGTCTTCGTCCACACGGACAAGTCCAGTCTTCTGCATTGATGATCGGGAACATCATTTTGTTACCAAAAATCTGGTGGCTTCTCCGGTTCCTCCAGGTCATTCACAAAAGCCAGCAGCGGATGTTCGTTGTCGAACTTCACACCCAAATTCTCACAGCCGGGGAATACGGCGTCAGCCTTTCCCAGTCCTTGGTTTTCGTCGCACCGATCTCGCCCAGGTCCACCACTTCGCCCGGTGCCGTCGGTCGTCCAGGTGCTCGTAGAAACATAATCCACATCGCCTCGATGTATGTTTGATCTCGCATCGCTCCCCTCTGCGATCTCCTCAGTTCATCCACAAATCCGGTTCCGGCTGCGCAGGCATGCCGAAATCTTTTCGCAGCTCGACTCGTATTTGCGCTTTCTCACGAGGCGTCATTTCCTTGATTGCCGCGAGTATATCGAGCATCATCTCTTCGCAGGTGTACGCGGTCGGATGGGTCTTGTTTTTCATCGTTTCCCTTTCCTTGGGCGCATCGTCTGGCGACTACCACCGTTGCTTTCGCACGGTTGGTGAGGCTGTAGAACTAAAGCCTCGTCTGAATGCCCTATCAGTATATCAAACAAAGGGCCGGAAATCCCGGTAGCTCTCCCCGTTCGTTCCGCGCCTGGGCGATGGCCCTGGCTGCGTTGCTACGGCGGCGTGCCGGACGAATGGTGTCCCGGTGTTCATCCCGCCGCCCTGCGGGTGAGCAAACCAAGAAATCTTAAAGAGCGAATTTGGGTCAAGTAAGTGAACGAGCGGTTCTATTGACACCAGCTTCGACGACTTCAACGAACTATCCGCAAGATCGAACAAACGCTCCCGCGGCTGCCGCAAGCCCAAAAAGGGTTTTCGGAACGCAGCACGGATTTACTTCCGCGTTTCTGGTCATCCTCGACGGATGACACCCTTTAGGGTGGCATCTTCTTTTGGAGTGCAGCGACTTGCCGCCGCTTTGTCCTCTCCTCGCCGATTGCGACAGTGTTGCGGCGCAGCGCAGCGCGATGCTGCTTACCTCGAGAATGTTGCACTCCCGCGAAAAAATTTACATTCAAAGATTTCATAGGTCATCTCGATTCTTTTCATATGGAGTCGGCGAAACTTTTCGTCTACGAGGGCGTCTTACCGGTTGTAAGCGTTTTGCGGAAGATTGTTGCAAGAGTGGTTCGTAGCGCCGCCCGAGGAATCCTCAGCCTCCGAAGCGTCGTTTACCCCGCAACGACACCGAAACGTGCAAAGGAGAAACCGTGAAAAAGCTACTCGTGCGTCTGCTTTTGGTCCTGGTTGGCGTCGCTGGCCTCACCATCCCCGCGAAGGCCCAGGCCCTAGTCGTAGTGAAGATCCCCTTTCAGTTCGTAGCCGCCGGTCAGACGTTTCCGGCAGGCGAATACAAAATCTCGCGTCTCAACGATTGGGACTCCAGAATCCTGCTACTCAGCAGCATGGAAAATCATGTCGGTGTCGTTCTGTTTGCCACTGATGCGGAAGGCACTCCTCATGACAAAGCCAAGCTCGCCTTTGCGACCGTGGGTGATCAGCATTTCCTCAGTCGCATTGAAACAGCAAACTACGCCTACACTCTTTCGGTGCCTAGCACCGAGGCTCTTCTGGCCGCAACTCCCAAGAAGGGCGCGGCCTCTTCCTCTTCCGGAAGCAACTAACCCGTTTACGCATCAGCCCGCGCTGGGTGGCGTTCAGGTAACAGCAGCCCCCGCTGCCACAGCCTGGACGCCTCACCCTGCGTGCATTGCAAAATCCCTTGGCAGTATTTTGGAACAAGCAGGAACGGCGCGATCAGGCGTCCTGACGCCCACGCCGGGCAATCCAAGAAGTCTCATGTGGGAAGAGCGCACATGGACAGCGATGAACAAAATGAGGATATTGCGTTCAAGTTGGGCTTGGGAGATCTGACAAAGTTCAAAGCGGGGCTCTAAACGTCTAGCGCGTCAGTGTCCGAGCTGAACGTGGCATTCACGTTTTTGAAGTGTTCGATAGCCTGTTGGATGTGTGCTAATACGTAATCCCTTCCTGTCTCTGCGGTCTGCAAGAATGGGTTCGAGAGAAACTCCCTCTCTTGAATTAGATACTTAAAGAATGCTTCAACGGCGGTTACGGTTTGATACGACCCGACCTTGCCGCGTATCGATTCGTTCTTCACCACATCGGTCAAACGGTCAGCAACCCCTTTATCGGTCAGAGGAGTGGTCGGCAGAACTCCATAGAGGTATTCAATTCGACCAGCCAGGACCCGAACATGGATGAATCCAGACGCTAGGATGCGAACGCAGTCGTCAAATTCCACCTTCCTGAAATTCATGTGGTCAGCGGCAATGAGCTGTCTGTTTAGCAGTAGATTTAGGGCCGCTAGCGTGTCCTCCGGCACATATCCGAGTTTCTGTAAATCTTCGGCGATACTTCGACAGGTGAAGTAACCTTCTAGGCCATTTGCCCTACGCGCTTGCGATTGCGAGCCAAGGAATAGAGGATTTCGATCAGGAGAAAATTGTCAGGCTTCTGCCAGTCTGGGTCGTAGCTAAAGATATTTGAGATGAAACCGCGGTGGTTACTGAAGAATGCATATTCGGTCCGCATCAAGATTTTGAGGATTCGGCGTTCGCTTATGGAGACTGCTCCGCCACCGATGGCCGTGGAGGTAAGAGCCGCAGGGCTGAGATGACCAGACATGATGATGCTGACAAACATTTCCAAAGCGCGTCTTACATCTCTCCCTGCAAGAGATTCGAGAACGCGTGATATGTTGCGCTTTCGCTCGAACAGTTCTATGTACAGACCGCGAAGAAATGCTTGCAAGTGAGACTTGTGGTAGCTAACTCGGGCGCCCGTTTCGATGGTGAAGCTTTGCTTTTCCTTTGCTTCAGCCTCTAGGTATTCGAGGCTCAGTTCCAGGCGCTTTTTTACGACGTCAAGGAACCGCGGTGGCGTTATGTGGAATGTAATCCCGGTCCTGAACGTATCAAGTGGTGGTTGATTCTTGTAACGCTCGTAGGTTTCGTCGCGCATCTGTAGAATAACAAAGGAGCGCGTTTTGTGCATAAACCAAAGCGCGAGTTGGAATGCATCAAGTTGATTTTTAAGCTCAAGTCGGTCAACGTTGTCCATCACCACAACTAGCACTTCCTTGCGGATGCCAAGGACATAGTTTGCGATACCGTCTACCATCTCCGCCGCATCGTCCTGCCACTTGGCTAGGTCCGTTGCCTTAGCCACAGCTGCCTGTTCAGGAGCGTTCTTTTCCAATTCCTCATAAATATACTTACGCCTCTGGATGTTGCGCGAAAAAATTCCTCGTAATACTTCTTTGGAAGAGAGATCGAGTGCGGGATTCTCGTACTCAAAGCCTTCGATGAAGGCTTTGCATAGCCATAGTTCTGCATGAGAAAGGTCCGCTGGGCTAGCATTGAAGTCAACGAACGACCATCTACATCGTCCTTTATGGTCTTCCGGTTGTAGTACTTCCTTATAACGCCGCGCGAAAAGAGATTTCCCGCTTCCAACCGCGCCTTGAATTATCTGCAACTGTCCTGTCTCGGGACGGACGCGCGAGAACTCTTCAATCGCATGGGCGACATGTTCTTCGCGATGGCGGCCGGGCTCCAGCCGCTGCGACAATGTGCCCGTCCTTGTATACAGCCTTTCCTTGAGCAGCGCTTCCAAGATCTTGTCGTATTCCGTGATCTCTGACGAGGAAACGTACGCGCGCTCGATTATTTCTTTTATGTTTTCCTGATTTGAAGAGAAAAAATATCTTCGAAGGAGTGGCGACAGGTCGGCGGCGAAGGAATTTGGTGGGCGTCGGGCGGTCAGGAGAGCTTGCCCTCCAGCTGCGTTGTATGAATAAAAAGATCTTGCGGCGCGCGCACGAGCTAGGCAGCTAAGTGCAAACGCCTGTAGGACGGTGTGGTGACACTGTTTAATCAGATTATCTAGGTCCGAGGAGCCAACCCGCAAGTTCTTGGCCAGAATCGCGAGGATTGGATTGCAGTCCCAATGTCCAAAGAGGAGGTCTCGACCACTCGTGCTAATTGTGAAGCTGCATGGGTTGAAGTCAGCAGGATATTTCTGGTTCAAATGTCGCGCGTACAAACTCGCCTCACGAGACGCCGATTCGGAAGACACATCGGGGGCTTTCGCCTCAACGATTAAAACTGGAAAACCGTACATCCAGACTGAATAATCGGGGAAGTAGCCGAAGGTCTTCTCCGCTGACTTGTCGAGAATCGTAGGCGCGAGATACTGCTTTGTGAAAATACGGTCCTGAGGTATCTCAAGATAGACTGAACCTGTCAGGAGAGGCATGACAATCTTCTGCTCTACGTCGCTCTCGTTCCCAAGACTCAGATTGTCATGGTCAATGTGCATCGAATCGCGTCCAACAATCCTGCGAATCTTACCCCGAACACTGACCGCGCGGATAGTCTCGATGGCTACCGCGCCGTCGCCGTCAAATCTGATGGCGGCGTGAATCTGTTTTCGCGGCGGCACAACTTGGCTAACCACTGATGAATCCGCCAGACGGATACACGCGGCTCGGCTTCAGAGATTCGTAACAGGCTTCCGCAAACCGTGCGACATTGGTGCGGCAGCAAATAACCTTCGCTTTTCTGCTCTGGAACCGTCTCTTCTCGTTTAGTGCGGATTGCCGTTCAACTCCTTTTCCAGTCGGTCCACGCGATCTTCGAGGCCGTCGAGTTTTGCCTGCTCGGCCCGCAGTTGTTCCTCGGCCTCCATTTCTGCGGTTTGCGCTTGCTGTTCTTGCGCCGCTACGGATGGGAGTTCTGTTTTGATCGAAGAAACCTGCTGTTGGGCCTCTTTCTGCGGTGCCGGCGAAGCCTCACTGTCGTCTGCGATTTTTTCATAATATTTCATGGTGCCCACCAACTGTCTCTGATGTTCCTGGATCGCCGCGAGTTTTGAACGCACGTCGTTGAGATGTTGCGAGACACGCGCTACGGTCGCTTCCTGAACCTGCAAGCGATAAAGGAGGACTTGCGCTTTGAGCGCGTATCCATTGGTAGTATGCAAATCCTCTCTCAGTTGTCGAACCTCCGCCACCAGAGCTTGCATACCTTGTGATTCGCTCGAAGTGGATTGACCCAAGCCAGACGCGGAGAAAAGTAAGAAACATAGAACAAAGACCCAAGGGCGACTCATGGTTCACCTCCCCCAAAATTCTATGTGTGAAACCGGCAGAAAGAATTATAGGTCCGTAGCGTCAGATCAGCGCGGCGGGCGGTGCGGGGGAAACCCCAGAATACCCCAACGTCCCTTTGCACGGTACTGCGGGCAGCCCGTGGGCTGCGGCGTTAACGTGTTGCTGGTATTGGTAGGGTGGCTCGTATCGCGGGATTCAGTATCGGTTAGCGTTGTTGGCTAGGCTCGGCCTGGGGCGGTTTGCCCGGCGAGTCATCGATGCGAAGTTCGGCTCCACACTGCCGACACTTCGGATTCTGCTTCCAGTCCGCGACGACGTAACGCTTGCCACAGCTCGGGCACCGATAGCGCCGCGTGAGTTGCCAGTCTCTCGCGGTATCCATGAGCGGCTATCCTAGCATAAGCATTCAGAGGCTTGACAAGAGGCATTCGAGTCGCGGTAGGGACGACCATCGCTGATCGCCCCCCGCACAGAACCGTACGAGCGGCATTAGCGCATACGGCTCCCACCTTGGATGATTGACGAGGAGTGTCGGCTCCTCGCACACCGCGCAATCCTTGGAACACTCACTTCCCCGCTCTGTGTCGGGCTGTGTCAGATTGAACGATGTTCTCCTTGGCCCGCGCCCTTTTCTCCCCAGACTCCGCCGAAGATCGCACTTCTTTGTTCGTCTGGTTCATCGATAGTATGGCGCGGTCCGACTCCTCCAGAGCGTGCGCGTCCGCCGTGTGGCTTTGCGCCTTCGCGGACCGGCCTCGTTCCCTTGCGGGCCGAGGCGCTCCAGAGGTCTCCCGGTTCTCGTGCATGTTGTTTCTCAGCGTGCGCGGGTTCTACGACTACGCAGGACCGACTGCTCGCTCGCGATTACCGCGTAACAGCCGTGTTGCCTTCCTCCAATCAGGAGAGAGTTGGCGTCCTGGTTTTGCGTTTTTCGAAGTTCAATAGCCCGGCCCACCGATACCGCTGTCTACGCTTCGGGCGACACCTCGCGATGTCACCTGCAAGACTGAGGGCCAAGATGGAGTCGCTGTCTCCTTTCTTGTGGGACTCTTTCATTCCCTACGACACGCCGGTTTAACCGGGCGAACCCGGCGCTCCCTGATTGACGCTAGGATTGGCTGCTTGCTACGATACGGGGAACCCCAGCGTATTTGCATCCCAAGCACCACGTCGATAAAGTGAGGCCGCATGCTGGATGCCCGGAGACATCCGCGCACCCCTGAGCAATTCCTGGTGCTAATCTTTGCCGTGCATGCTCCGCACGTCGGCGAGTTAGCCTCCGTCGAAAATGTTAGTTCTCATGGAGTGCGCGTGGCGACGGAGCGATCTTGGGAGGCTGACTCGCATGTAGGCCTCAAATCGCCCACTGGTAACACATGGGCCAGGGCGAGAGTAGTTTACTGTCTGCCGCACAGTCCGAAAGGATTTGCCGTTGGACTGGACTTCCTAACACAGACCAGTGAATGGGATACGCGGAGCGAGCTTCTAGCTACCAAACAACGGAAGTAACCCGCGCGGCTTCGTCGGACAAGCGTGCCTGCGAAGGTGTTGAGCGCATTTGCGCCTCCCGGTGCTCTACAGTGTCCGCATTCCCGTATTCTGGCGGTTAAGCTTTTGCGCCCTCTGGGCCCACCTACGCTGCGCCTGTCTCGGTGGAGTTTGCGAACCGTTCCGTGACAATCGGTAGCCAGCTTTCGGGGCCGTTCTGTAGCGCGTTGTAATCGGCATTGGTCATTTGCTGGCAAGGCGGATTCATGGCAAGAATCTTGACCTGCGGATAGTTCGCCTTGAGCCAATCAACAATTTCTCTTCTGGTTTCTTCAGTCGCTGCGTGACCCACGATAAAGAGGTCGTAATGCTGAATCGAGCTTAAAAGAACCTTGGCGGCTTCGTTGCCCAATACAGAGATAACGCCATATCCACGGCTCCTGAGCACTTCGGTTCTTCGAAGTCCTGCTGCTTCGTCGTAGGAAATCTGGAAAATCCGCTTGATCGTTCGCTTTGCCGAAGGCACATTCATTTGCGCCACAACCTGGTGTGTTTTTTCATCGGAGGCCAAGCATTCGTTCGTAGTGCGTTTCGATAGCTCTTCGGCGGCGAGCTTGGCAAACTCCAGCCCGGAGACGGCGGCTCTCTTGATGGTGGAACCATCAGGCATGACTTCAAAAATATCGTACGCCCGATACACTGCTACACCTCTCCTGGCCTCCTGCACTGGCGTCAACGATGGCTCTGCGCTGGTGCGGAGCGCCGGAAGTTCACTATTTGAAAGTCAAGCTTGCGCTGTGGCTACTTGGTCAAAAGCGTAGACCCACGAGGTGAGCGTCGTCAAGGACTCGCGCCAGAGCATGATCGCAATTTGTCACCATCCAAGGCCCTAATCTTCGGCGGAAAAGACATAGCAAACGAAGATTCCCCTAAAAACCTCAGCGTTTACGCGGCTTCTGCCACTTCTCAACAGGAACGGACAGTCGTTCACTTACCGGCAGATTGGCGAACGGCATCGTGGAGTAGAAGGAGCACGTCGGAGAAGCCTGATCGGGTACTGGCCCTTTAATAGGACTTTACCGGTAAGCGTTTATCAGGCAAGCGGATTATGCCGCCGCTCGTTTTGCACAGAAGCATTTTTCGATTCTCCTTGACACGCACGTCCGCGAGGAACAGGATCACTTCGAAGTTTCGCCCTTTGAGGTGAGACTCCCGCTCCGTAGTCTAACCGCAGTTTCTTTAACAGCTAAGCTCTGCGTCGAGCGCCAAGAGGGCAGTACGTCCTCGACTCGTTTTTCTCCGCCCGCGCCGGGCCTAACCTTCTGTCCCGACGTAGAGAACTGCACGCCCAGGACCGCAGCGGTTCCAGGCCATAACATTCGAGCCCGACTCGCTTCATGCGAAGATAGATTTCGAATTTCTCAAAAAGGAGAACACCCCATGTCAGAAGTAAACAAAACTATCGTCCGTCGTCTGTTTGAAGAAGTTTGGAACAAGGGCAATCTGTCAGTGGCAGACGAGCTCTTTACCCCCAACTGCGAACATCATGACGCTTCGTCACCCGATTTTGGGCGTGGCCCGGAGAGTGAAAAGAAAAGAGCGACGCTCTACCGCACTGCTTTCCCCGACCTTCGATTGACGATCGAGGACATCATTGCCGAAGGCGAAACTGTGATTGCCCGTTGGTCCTGTCGGGGTACGCATAAAGGCGATCTCAGCGGCATTGCGCCAACGGGGAAGCAGGTCACCATCTCCGGGGTAAGCATCGCCCGCTTCAGTGGAAGCAAGATGGCAGAAGGCTGGATCAACTGGGACGCTCTGGGCCTTATGCAGCAGCTCGGCGTCGTCCCTGAGCTTGCCAAAGCCAAAGCCGTTGCAGCGAAGCCTTAACCTTTCGGAGAACTTTCCAATCTTTCTCACGGGAGCGGGCTCCCTCCGCTCCCATTTTTTCTTCGGAATCGGCTCCCGGCTTCCACTCGACCGTCGGCGGTCACTTGCCTGTGTAGTCGGGTTACCGTACAAGTGAAATCGGTCACGGCACTTGTCCGGTTTCCGCGTTTACGGCTTTACCGGACGCGCGCAGAACTCTCCGCCTGCGTTCACTCGCCAGAAACTCCTCCTTGTTAGGCCGCCGCCGGTATTGGGGTGACTCGGTATCCGAGCTTTTCGGCTTTGGCCTTGAGGCGCTTGATCTGTAACTCTCGGTGTCGAAGCTCGTAGAAGGCTGCT
>Ga0209378_1000012_pt1 | contig 114228 bp, 101 predicted proteins | sample GraSoiAngelo_156_FD_186170 | JGI IMG/M metagenome (GOLD analysis project Ga0209378, IMG submission 186170) | Grasslands soil microbial communities from the Angelo Coastal Reserve, California, USA - 14_1009_13_40cm (SPAdes) (version 2) | ecosystem: Environmental > Terrestrial > Soil >...
CAGGGACGGCACGAGGACCTCGTCGGCGCACGCGGGCTCTACGCGCGCCTCTGGCGGGTCCAGCAGCTCGAGGAGGAGATCGCGCGTGCCTGACGTCGGCCACGAGTTCGACGAGCGTCTCGGCCGGGCGTTCGACCGGAGACTCGTGGTCCGTTTGTGGGATGCGGCGCGGCTCCACCGATCGCTGATTGGTGGCGCACTCGGGCTCTTCCCGCTGATCGCCGCGGTCGAGCTCGCCCAGCCCTACCTCCTGAAGGTCGCGATCGACGACCACATCCTCAGGGACGACTGGCTGGGTCTCACGTGGATCGCGGGCCTCTACGTCGGCGCCCTCGTCCTCCTCTACGGGCTGCGCTGGCTCGAGGCCTATCTGATGAACCTCACCGGCCAGCGGGTGATTCACGATCTGCGCGCGGCGCTCTTCGCCCACCTCCTGCGCCTCGAGGCCGCGTTCTTCGACCGGAACCCCGTGGGGCGGCTGATGACGCGCGTCCTGGGCGACGTGGAGGCGGTGAGCGAGGCGTTCACGAGCGGGCTCTTCGCCGTTATCGCCGACGTCATCACGCTCGCGGGCGTCGTCGGGGTGATGCTCTGGCTCGACTGGCATCTGGCGCTCGTGACCTTCTCCATCGTCCCGGCGCTGGTCGTGGCGGCGGGCTACTTTCGCATCCGCGCGAGGGACGCGTACCGGAGGGTGCGCCAGCGTCTCGCGCACCTGAACGGCCTCCTGCAGGAGTCGCTCCAGGGGGTGGCGGTCATCCAGCTCTTCGCGCGGGAGCGCCACGAGGCCGGACGGTTCCGCGAGGCCAACCGCGCCTACCGGCGCGCCCTCTTCGCCTCGACGATCTATGAGGCCTCCCTCTACGCGTCGGTCGAGGCGCTGGGCTCGATCGCTCTCGCGGTGCTCCTCTGGTACGGCGGCCGCGAGATCATCGCCGGCGCCGTGAGCTTCGGCGTGCTGGTCGCGTTCATCCAGTACACGAATCGGTTCTTCCTGCCGATCCGTGACCTCGGCGCCAAGTACACGGTCATGCAGTCCGCCATGGCCTCCTCGGAGCGGATCTTCGGTCTCCTCGATCGGCCGCCGGCGATCGTCTCGGTCGGGCGCGCCACGGCCCGGGGCCAGGAGTCTCGGGCGCCGGCCGTCGAGCTCCAGGGGGTGTGGTTCGCCTACGAGGACGAAGCGTGGGTGCTGCGCGACTGCTCGCTGAGCGTCGCGGCGGGCGAGCGCGTGGCGCTGGTCGGGCCGACCGGCGAGGGCAAATCGACGATCGCGCGTCTCCTCAATCGCTCGTACGAGGCGCAGCGCGGCCGGGTGCTGGTGGACGGCGTGGATGTGCGCGAGTGGGATGTGGCGCGCCTCCGCCGGCACGTCGGGATCATTTTCCAGGACACCGTGCTCTTCACCGGCACGGTCGAGGAGAACCTCAAGCTCGGCGTCGACGGCGCGGTCGCGCCCGCCGACCTCGCCCGCGCCGTGGAGACGGCGCGCGCCGCGGCCTTCGTCGCCGCGCTCCCGCGGGGGCTGGACGAGGCGCTGGGCGAGCGCGGCGCCAACGTCTCGCACGGCCAGCGCCAGCTGCTGGCCATCGCGCGGGCCCTCGTGTACAATCCGGCCGTTCTCGTGCTGGACGAGGCGACGTCGAGCGTCGACGCTGAGTCCGAAGCGCTGATCCGGGAGGCGATGTCGGGACTGCTCGCGGGACGCACCAGCCTCACGATCGCGCACCGGCTCTCGACGGTCCAGCACGCCGACCGGATTCTGGTCCTGCATCGAGGTCGGATCCACGAGGAGGGGAGCCACGCGGCCCTGTTGCGACGCGGCGGCCTCTACGCCCGACTCACGGAGCTCCAGGCGGGCTCGTCGGCGGCGTGACGTTTCGCGAAGCGGTGTGGCAGCTCGTTCGGCGCATCCCGCGCGGCCGGGTCGCGACATACGGACAGATCGCGGCGCTGCTCGGACGGCCCCGAGCCGCCCGCGCGGTGGGCGGCGCGCTCCGCGGGTGCCCCGCCAACCTCCCGTGGCACCGCGTGGTCAACGCGCAAGGCGCGGTCAGCTTCCGCGGGCGGATGAGTAGCATGCTGACGCAGCGGATTCGACTCGAAGCGGAGGGTGTCGCCTTCCGGCGGGGGCGTGTCGTCCTTCGCGCTCACGCGTGGCGACGGTGGAGAGGGCTTCCATGAAACTCGCGCTGACCCTCAGCTACTCCGGCGCGCAGATGTCGCTCGACATGGAGCGGATCCTCGAGGTCGAGCGGCTCGGCTTCGACTCGGTGTGGTCGGCCGAGTCGTACGGCTCGGACGCCGTGACGCCTGCCGCGTGGATCGCGGCGCGGACGGCGCGGATCCACGTCGGCACGGGGATCATGCAGCTCGCGGGCCGCAGCCCCGCGGCGACCGCGATGACGGCGATGACGCTCGACGGGCTCTCGGGTGGCCGCTTCCGGCTCGGCCTCGGCGTGTCGGGACCGCAGGTCGTCGAGGGCTGGCACGGCCAGCCCTTCGGCAAGCCCCTCGCGCGGACACGCGAGTATGTCGAGATCGTGCGCCGCGTCCTCCGTCGGGAGAAGCCGCTCGAGTTCCGGGGCGAGTACTATCAGATCCCGTACGCGGGCCCGGACGCGACGGGCCTCGGCAAGCCGCTCAAATCGATCCTCCACGGCCGCCCGGACCTCCCGATCTATCTCGCGGCGATCGGCCCCCGGAACACGGCGCTCGCGGCGGAGATCGCCGACGGCTGGATCCCGACGTTCTTCTCGGCGCGGCGAATCAAGATGTTCCGGGAGTGGCTCGACGCGGGGTTCCGCACGCGCGGCGGCGCGCCCGCGGGGTTCGACATCATGCCGATGGTCCCCGTCGTCGTGGGGGACGACGTCGCCGCGTGCCGGCACCCGGTGAAGGCGAAGCTCGCGCTGTACGTCGGCGGCATGGGAGCGCGCGGCCGGAACTTCTACAACGACGTCGCGCGTCGCTACGGCTACGAGGAGGCGGCCAGGACGATCCAGGACCTCTACCTCGAGGGGCGGAAGGCGCAGGCCGAGGCCGCGGTGCCGGACGCGCTCGTGGACGAGGTCGCGCTCTGCGGGCCGCGGGAGCGAATTCGCGAGCGGCTCGGCGAGTGGAGCGCGTCGGGGGTCACGACGCTCCTGATCGCCGGTGACGGACTCGCGGCGCGGACGATGGCCGAGCTGGCGCTGTAGCGAGGGGGCCGAGGAGGCGGGCAATGAGACTCAGCGGCAAGGTCGCGGTGATCACGGGAGCGGCCTCGGGGATCGGCGCCGCGTCGGCCATCGCGATGGCCCGCGAGGGGGCCCGCGTCGTCGCGGCCGACCTCAACGAGGCGGGGGCCAAGGGGGTCGTCGAGCAGATCGAGAAGGCCGGCGGCCAGGCGCTGGCGGTGCGCGCGGATGTCGCGAAGGCGGCGGACAATCACCTGATCGTCGAGAAGGCCGTCGCCACGTGGGGCACGCTCGACATTTTCTTCGCGAACGCGGGGGTGCCGCAATTCCCGACGCGCATCGAGGAGCAGGAAGAAGCGGTCTTCGACCGGATCTTCGCGGTCAACGTCAAGGGCGTGTGGCTCGGGGCCAAGTACGCGCTCGCGGTCATGAAGCGGCAGAAACGGGGCGTGTTGTTGATCACGGCGTCGACCGCGGCGATCCGGCCGCGTCCCGGCGGTCAGACGTACGCGGCCTCGAAGGGCGCGGTCGTGACGCTCGCCAAGAGCCTCGCCCTCGAGGCCGCACCGCACGGCGTGCGGGTCGTGGCGATCGCCCCCGTGGCGACGGAGACCCCGATGCTCGCGACGTTCATGGGCAAGAAGGAGGTGGACGCCGAGGGGATGACGCGGTACATCGCGACCGTGCCGCTCGGCCGGCTCAACCGCCCCGAAGACATCGCCAACGCGGCGGTCTTCCTTGCCTCCGACGAGGCGGCGATGATCACGGGCTCCTGCCTCGAAGTCGACGGCGGCCGGTGTATTTAGGAACCCTGCCGGAATGAGAAGCGACATGCGGAACGCGGCCGCGGCGCGCCTTGTCTCAGGCCCACTCACGCAGGCTCGCCTCGCGCGTCGGACGCGCTGCGGCTTCGCACGTCCACCGATGGTGCCGGCCTCGCGGCCCCCGGTACAGTGAAGATCATCCCGCTGGCTGCAGAGTCGCTCGGCGTCCGCTCGATGGCGACCTATGTCGAAGCCGGCCAGACGGGGATCCTCATCGACCCGGGCGCGACCCTCTCACCGTCGCGCTTCAACCTGCCGCCGTCCGAGGAGGAGTGGGAGGCGTTCCGCCGCGCCAACGATCGGATCTCGGCGTACGCGACCCGCGCGTCGGTCGTCTTCGTCAGCCACTACCACGAAGACCACTTCCGCTCCGACCCGGCCACGTACGTCGGCCGGACGGTGCTGCTGAAAGACCCGCGCCGGATGGTGGCGGGCCTCCAGGCCAAGCGCGGGACGGAGCTCTGGACGGCGCTCGGACCGGTCGCGCGCGTCGTGAGCGCCGACGGCTGCCGACGGACGACGCTCGAGCTCGACCTCCGGGTGTCGCCGCCGCTGCCGCACGGCGTCGACGGCTCGCCGCTCGGCGCGATCGTCGTGCTGACGGTCGTCGACCCGGGGGAGAACGAGCGCTTCGTCTTCGCGTCCGACGTCCAGGGGCCGCTCTCCCTCGTCGCCGCCGCGTACCTCATCCAGGAGCGCCCGACGCTCCTCTATCTGTCGGGACCGCCCTCGTACATCGAGCGGGACGTGGGCGCGAGCGTGATCGAGCGCGGCATCGACAATCTCCTGAGAGTCGTGGGGGCCACCGGGTGTCGCGTGATCATGGACCACCATGCGCTACGCGACGTGCGCTTCGCCGAGCGCTTCCGTCGAGTCTGGGACACCGGCGCCGTCGTGACCGCGGCCGGCTACCTCGGTCTCGCGGCGGCCCCGCTCGAGAGCCGGCGATCGCACGCGTGGGCGCAAGCGCGCAAGGCGCCGGCGAGGGCCCCAGAGCGCCGTGCTATCATGACGCCGGTGGTCCGCAAGATCGCGAAAGGGGGATATCACGCGTGAGCACGGCGACCCCGACCAAGAGCCTCAACGTCGGCGACACGGCGCCCGACTTCACGCTGAAGACCATCGGGCTCAAGGAGATCAGCCTGAAGGACTTCCGCGGGAAGAACGTGGTGTTGCTGTTCTACCCGCTCGACTGGACGCCGGGCTGAAGCACCTGCATGCCCGCCTTCGACAAGCGCGTCGGCGACTTCGAGGCGGCGAATACCCAGGTGCTGGGTATCAGCACGGACAGCCCGTTCAGCCACGAAAACTGGGCGAAGGCGGTCGGCATCAGCCGCTATCCGCTCCTCTCGGACGTGCAGCGTAGCGTCGTGAAGGACTACGGCGTGTACTGGCCGGACTGGAACGCGAACGTCCGGGCCACGTTCATTGTCGACAAGCAGGGCAAGGTGCGCTTCACCGAGCGTTACGGCAAGGGCGAGCTGCCGCAGCCCGACAAGATCCTCGTGGAAGTCAAGAAGCTCGGATAGACGTCGCCGGCACGGGGGAGAGTCCTCCGCTCGGACCCTTCCCCCGTGCTTCCAGCCCTCGCGTCTCTCGCGTCAGCTTTACGGCTCCCGGCGCGCGCGCGTCGTGAGGGCCACGCCGGCCAAGATGCACGCTGTGCCCAGGATCTGCCAGATCCCGATCGGCTCCCACAGCAGGGTAGCCGCCAGCACAATGCCGACGAGCGGCTGGAGGTTCAGGAAGATCGCCGAGCGGCTCGGGCCGACGACCTCGACCGCGCGATACCACCAGACGTGGGCGACGGCGCCGAGCACGCCCTGGTACAGGACGACCGCCCACGCCGTGAGCGAGCCGAGGCGCGGCGCCGGGAAAAGCGGCGCGGTGAGCAGCGCCGTCGGCAGGATCAGGAGCGTGCCGGCCACGTACGCTCCGGTCGTGGCGAGCGCCGGCGAGAGGATGGCGAGGACGCGCTTGCCGTAGACCGTGTAGATCGACCAGCCGATGAGAGATCCGAGGACGATGAAGTCGCCCGCGCGGAGCTCCTCGAGCCGGAGCGCCCCGAGACGCCCGCTCGTGATCACGAGGAGGACGCCGAAGACGGAGACGACGACGCCGAGCCACTGGCGCGTCGCGAGACGCTCGCCGAGATAGAAGCGCGCGCCGAGCGCCACCATGACGGGGGTCGCCGCCTGGAGGATGACCGCGTTGCCCGCGGTCGTGTAGTAGATCGCGACGTACGAGAACTGCGTCGAGCCCCAGATGCCCGCGACGCCCAGGACGATGATGGCCGGCATGGCCGGGGCGCCAAGCCCGCGCGTGGCGTCCGCACCGGCGCGCGCCAGCAGGAGCACGAGAAGACCGGACGCGATCGTGCAGCGGACGGCGGCGAGGAAGAAGGGCGGGAAATCCCCGAGCGCGAGCTTGGCGGTGGCCGGATAACTGCCCCAGAGCGCGGCGATCGCGACGAGCGCCGCGTAGGCGCGCGTTTGACTGAGTGCGGGCACCTGCCTATCATATGCCGCGCCTCGATGGCCGATCACATCCTCGAATCGCGCGTGTGGCTCGGCAAGGCGCGCCCCGACGTCTTCGCATTCTTCGCCGACCCGCGGAACCTGGCGCGGGTCACGCCGCCCGCGCTCCGTCTGCGCCTCCTCGCCGAGCCCGCGCCCATGGTCGCGGGCAGCGCCTACGACTTCGCGCTCTCGTGGCTCGGCGTGCCCCTCCGGTGGCGCGCCTTCATCCGCGAGTTCGATCCGCCCTACCGCTTCGTGGACGTGCAGGTGCGTGGCCCGTACGCGCGCTGGGAGCACCGCCACCGGTTTCTCGAGGCGCACGGCGGCACGTGGGTCGAGGACCGGGTGACCTACCGGCTGCCGCTGGGAGCGCTCGGGCACGCGGCACACGCGCTCGTCGTGCGGCGCCAGCTCGCGGCGCTCTGGGCCTACCGCGACCGGCGGCTGGCGGAGCTTCTCGCGCCGCTCAGTTCGCCGGCAGGGTGACGCCGAGCTTCGCGAGCTTCGGTCGGACGCGCTCCGTCAGGAGCCCCAGGCGCGCGAGGTTCGCGACCATCGAGGCGTGCATGTCACGTTTGAAGAGCTTGCGAAACGGCGCGTAGTCGTTCCGCGCCGCGACGTCACGACGGTAGCGCTTGGCCTCCTCGATCTCGGCCCGGCTGAACCCCGCGTCCTCGTAGGCCTCGCGCGGGAAGAAGCCCGTGAGCGTCTTCTCGACGGCGAAACACGTGTAGTCCTCGAGCTCGCGGCGCTCGCCGGGGGACGCCCCGTGGACCACCTCGGGCAGGGCGAGCATGCCGAAGCCCATGTGCCGCGATTCGTCCTGGAGGATCCGGCGGCAGACCGCCTCGAGGACCGGGTCGCGCGCGCTCTCCGCCATCATCTTGAACAACGCGACGGCAAAGGTCTCGGCCACGAGCTGGAGCCCGATCGTCTTCACGTACCACCGGCTCTCGCCCAGGATGGAGTCGAAGACGTCGCGGGCGTTGGTGGGGATCGGGTATTTCCGATTGTCCAGGCGCTCGGTGATGTACCGGTCGAGGACCTCGTTGTGGCGCGCCTCGTCCATGACCTGTGTCGCCTGGAAAAACTTCGCGTCGGCGCCTTTGACGATGTCCACGAGCTGGCTCGTGGCGAGGAGCGCGCCCTGCTCCCCGTGCATGAGGGCCGAGAGACGCCATGCGGCGATGCGCCGGTTGAGCTGGACGCGCTCGGCCTCCGGCAACCGGTCCCAGAGCGCGCTCCCGTAGATGTCGATGAGCTCGTCGGCGATCGCCCGACCGTCGGACGGTGGTGGAGTGGACCAGGGAATGTCGCGCGCGGCGTTCCACTGGTCCCGCTTCGCGTTCTCGTAGAGCCGCCGCATGTCGGCCTCGGCCATGCCGTAGTCGAACGTGAACATCGTGGTGAACGACGACGCGATCGCGCGCGGCTCCATGCCGATCTCCTTCCAGCGCCCCGGTCGGTGCTTCCCCGGCATTATGTCGGCGGGGCACCGCGGGGTCAAGGCGGCGCGTGCTACGCTCGGCCCCATGGCCCGGCCGCCCGACGAGCTCGGCGCCCACATGTCGATCGCGGGCGGCCTCTACCGCGCCCTCGAGCGCGGACGGGCGCTCGACTGCGGCGCTGTGCAGCTCTTCCTGAGGAACCAGCGCCAGTGGCACGCCCGGCCGATGACGGACGCGGAGGTCCGCGCCTTTCACGCGGCGCGCCGGCAGACGGGCATCCGCCACGTCTTCGCCCACGCGAGCTACCTGATCAATCTCGGCGCGCCGGATGACGCCGCCTGGCGCCGGGCCGTGGACGCCTTCACCGACGAGCTCGAGCGCGCGGAGAGGCTGGATCTCTCCTGCGTCGTCGTTCACCCCGGGTCGCATCTAGGGGCCGGCGTCGCCTCGGGCTTGGCACGGGTCGTGGCCGCCCTCGACGAGGTGACACGGCGGACACCGGGTTACACGGTCAGGATCGCGCTCGAGAACACTGCGGGCGCGGGCCATGCCATCGGCCGGACGTTCGAAGAGTTGGGAGCGCTCCTGGCGCGTGCGGCGCGCCCCGAGCGGGTCGGGATCTGCGTCGACACCTGCCACCTCTTCGCCGCGGGCTACGACGTCAGGAGCGAGGCGGGCTACCGGCGGGCGCTCGGTGAGTGCCGCGAGGCCGTCGGCCTCGAGCGCGTGCTCGCGTTTCATCTCAACGACGCCAAGGCGCCGCTCGACTCGGGGCTCGACCGTCACGAGCACATCGGGCGGGGATACCTCGGGCGGCTACCGTTCAGGCGGTTACTGCGGGACCGACGGTTCCGACAGGTCCCGAAGGTGCTCGAGACCCCGAAGGAGCCCGAACCCGTCGCCGACCGGCGTAACCTCGCCCTCCTCCGAGCCCTGCGCAGAGGCGCTAGCGCGAGCTCTTGACGCCGACCCGCCGGCAGAGCGCCCGCACGGGGCACGTGGAGCACCGGGGCGAGATCGGCGTGCAGACGTTCTGGCCGAAGGCGACGAGGAGGTCGTTGTAGCCGATCCAGTATCGCTTCGGGAGCTTGGCCCGGAGCGCCATCTCGGTCTCCTCGGGCGTCCGCGTCCGCACGTATCCGAGGCGGTTGGAGATCCGGTGCACGTGGGTGTCGACGCAGATCCCCGGCTTGCCGTAGCCCATCGTCACGACCAGGTTGGCGGTCTTCCGCCCGACGCCCTTCAGCGTGAGGAGGGCGTCGATCTCGTCGGGCACGCGGCCGCCGAAGCGCTCGAGGAGGTCGCGGCAGATTCCCAGGATGACCCGGGCTTTCGTCCGGTAGAAGCCGACGGGGTAGATGAGGGTCTCGATCTGGCGGGGCGAGAGGGCCAGCATGGCGTCGGGCGTGTCGGCGACGGCGAAGAGCCGCTCGGAGGCCGGGCCCGTCGTCGTGTCCTGGGTGCGCAGCGACAGGATGCACGCGATGAGGACGCGGAAGGGGTCGCGGCTCCGGTCGGCGATGACCGCGAGAGCGGTCGGGTTCCACCGCGGCGCCGTGCCCCGCAGGCGCCGGATGACCTCTCCAATCGCTACTTGTCTTTGATGGACTCGAGGAGCTTTCGCGCGCGTGGCAGATCCTTCACGGTCCAGTCGGCGACGTTCGTCGGCGCGGTCTCGGCGATCACCTGCTGGAGCTCGCCGCGCGCCTCGGCGTAGCGGCCGGTGGCAATGTACAGCCGAGCCAGGTCGGTCCGAAGCACGGTGAACTTCGGATCGATCGCGAGCCCTTTCTTGAAGTGCTCCTCCGCCTTTTCCTTGTCGCCCCCGAAGAGTCCCGGCACCTCCATGGCGACGTTGCCGGCGAGGGAGTGGGCGCGTACGGAGCGCGGGTTGAGCTGCAGGAGAATCTGGATCTCCTCGCGGACGGTCGGGAGGAGGAAGAGCGAGCGGAGCACGCCCTTCGTCTGGCCCCAACGGCCCGTGTTGATCGCGTACCAGAGGTGCGCGTCGTGGTTCCGCGGCGCGAGCTCCACCGCGCGCCGGCCGAGCTCGCGGCCGCGCGCGTAGGCGGCGAGCTTCTCCTCGGTCGTCGTCGCGCGGACGTCGCCCCAGAGGAAGCTCACGTAGGAGAGCATGATGATCGTGTCGACCTCGCTCTCACGCTCGACCGCGGCCTCGAGCAGGTTGCGCGCGCGGTCGATCGCCGTCAGGTCCTCGTGGTAGCGCGTGAGGAGCGTCCGCGCCTCGGCGGCCGGGGTCTCCGCGGACGCTTGAAGGGGGACGAGCAGCAGCCCGAGGAGCGCCAGACGGGCGAGCATCGCTCGGCACTCTACCGCCGGGGGCGGACCCCGTCAACTTGACACGCGCCGACGCTTCGCCGATGCTCCTCCCGCCATGAGGATCCTCCGGAGCCTCGCCGTCGTCGCGATCGCCGGCTGGCTCGGGATCATGGCCTTCTTTTCCTTCGGCGTCGCGCCGCTCGTCTTCCGCACGATCGACCGTGCGGTCGCGGGCCAAGCCGTCGCCGCCGTCCTGCCGCGCTATTACGACTGGGGGCTCGTCCTCTGCGGGATGGCGGTCGTCGCCTGCGTCGTCCAGGTGCTCTCGGGCAGGGAAGGGCGGGTGCGCCCCCTCATCGGCGGGGCGCTCTGTGGGGCGATGTGCGGGCTCCTGGTCTGGGCGGCGACGGTCGCCATGCCGCGCGCCGAGGCGGCGCGGCGCGCCGGTGACGACACGGCGTTCGCGCGTGCCCACCGCTCGGCCGTCCAGCTCAACACCGCGGCCATGCTGACGGGCGCCGCCTTCCTCGTGCTGGAGGCCCTCAGTCGCCCGGCGCGGCGTGGCCCGTGAGCTCGAGCAGCGCGTGGACCCGGTCGGCGACCGCCGACGGCGGCTCGTGGGCGAGCGCCTCGCACCCGGCCAGCACGACCCAGGCGAGGGTCTCGGGCGTGGCTTCGATGCGGCCGCGCTTGTCTTTCGGCGTCGCCTCGATGATCTCCTGCAGGGAAAGGCGCACCTGCTCACGCGCCCACGCGAGCGCCAGCGCGGACGTCTTGTTGCCGCGGCTCTCGGTCCAGGCGGTGGCCACCTCGTAGAGGAGGGGCCCGCCGGGCGCCCAGGCGGCGGCGAGCTTCCCGAGCGCCGCCGCGAGCGGCAGCCGCGCGATCTCGCGCGAGAGGCCGAGCAGTCGCTTCTCCGCCGGCGTCGGTCGCGGCGTCGCGACGCGGGTCGGGCGCCGCGGGGCACGCGGGCGCTTGCGCTTCGTCAGGCGTTTGCGCGCGCGCTCCATCGTCCTTAGACCATACCAAGCACTGGTGATCGGACCGAAGCTTTCGGCCGAGTACCGCTGCGCTCCGGGAGGGGGCCGGGCGGCCCTCCGAGACCCGTATCTTCTGGGCGTGGTCTCGACGCCGACCCGCCGACGAATCTTGCGCAGGGAGTGCTAGCGTGGTCGAGGAGGGCTGCCCGACCCCCTCCCGAAGCGCGACGCTACTCGTAACGGAGCGCTTCGATCGGATCCAGCCGCGAAGCCTTGCGGGCCGGATAGAAGCCGAAGAAGATCCCGATGCCGGCGGCGAAGCCGAAGGCGAGCACGATGGCTTCCGGCGCGACGAGGGTGCGCCACTCGGCGAAGTAACTGATCGCGCGCGAGCCGCTGAGGCCGAGCGCGATGCCGGCGATCCCGCCGATCAGCGAGAGCGTGACGGCCTCGATCAGGAACTGGAGCAGGATGTGACGCCGCCGGGCGCCGACCGCCATCCGGAGGCCGATCTCGCGCGTCCGCTCCGTGACCGAGACCAGCATGATGTTCATGATACCGATGCCACCGACGAGCAGGGAGACCGACGCGATCGCGGCCAGGAGGTAGGTCATCACCCTCGACGACTCCTCCTGCGTCTGGAGAACCTCGGAAAGGTTCCGTAGCCAGAAGTCGTCGTCCTGGAACGGCTGCAACCGGTGGCGCTGGCGCAGGAGCGCCCGGATCTGATTCTCGGCCTCGGCCATGTCCTCGCCCGGACGGACCTTGATCGAGATCGATCCGACCGATCTCGGGCTCGCCTGGCTCGTGCCGAGGACCTTCTTCTTCGCGGTCGAGATCGGGATCATGATGATGTCGTCCTGGTCCTGGCCCCACGAGCTCTGGCCCTTGCGGTCGAGCATGCCGATCACCGTGAAGGGGACCTTCTTGATCCGGATGATCTGGCCGGTGGGCTCCGCCTCGCCGAAGAGGTTGAGCGCCGTCGTCTGGCCCACGAGGGCAACTTTCGTGGCGCCGTCCACGTCCTCGACGCTGATCTGCCGGCCGTCCACCGCGGGCCAGTCGCGCGCTTCGAAGTAATCGGGCGTGACGCCCTGGATCACGGTCGACCAGTTGAGGTTCCCGTAGACGACCTGCGCGGTACCGCGGACCGCGGGCGCGGCGACCTGGACCGACGGAACCTCACGCGCGATCGCGCTCGCGTCGTCCTCCGAGATCGTGAGCTGGCTCCCGGTGCCGAGGCGAATGCCGCTCGAGGTGACGCTGCCCGACAGCGCGATGATGAGGTTCGACCCCAGGCTCTGGATCTGCTCGGCGACCCGCGCCTGGGCGCCCGCGCCCACGCCGACCATCGCGATGACGGCGGAGACACCGATGATGATGCCGAGCATCGTGAGGGCGCTCCTGAGCTTGTTGACGCGCAGCGCGCGGACGGCGATGCGAACGCTCTGCCAGACGCTCACGCGGCGTCCTCGTCCACCGGGAGCGAGGCGAGGACCCGCTCGGCGTCGAGGGGCGACGCGACGCGCTCGTCGCCGCGGAGCCGGCCGTCCTTGAAGGAGAGGATACGGCCCGCGTAGGCGGCAACGTCGGGCTCGTGGGTGACCAGGACGATCGTGAGACCCTCGCGGTTGAGCCGTTGCAAGAGCGTGAGCACCTCGACGCTGGTGCGCGAATCGAGGTTGCCCGTGGGCTCGTCGGCGAGGATCACGGCCGGATTGTTGACGAGCGCGCGGGCGATCGCGACGCGCTGCTGCTGGCCGCCCGAGAGCTGGCTCGGCTGATGGTCCTCACGGTCGGCGAGCGCCACGGCGGCGAGGCGCGCCCGGGCGCGGGCGCGGCGGTCGCGGGCGGACACACCCGCGTAGAGCAGGGGCAGCTCGACGTTCTCGAGGGCGGTCGTCCGGGGGAGGAGGTTGAACTGCTGGAAGACGAAGCCGATCTTCGCGTTCCGGATCCGCGCGAGCGCGTCAGGGGAGAGGCCGGCAACGTCCTCGCCGTCGACGACGTAGCGACCGGCGGTCGGCGTGTCGAGGCACCCGAGGAGGTTCATGAAGGTGGACTTCCCGGAACCCGACGGTCCCATCACCGCGACGAACTCACCGTGCTCGATCGTCACCGTGACCCCGCGGAGCGCGTGGACCGTGTACGGCCCCAGGTGGTAGTCCTTCGTCAAGCCTTCGGCGGCGATGATCGGTCCGGCCATGACTACAGTCTCAGGCGCGGTCCGCTCTGCGGCTGGGGAGCGCCGCGGACCGCACCGCCAGCCAGGCCGACGATGACTTCCTGGCCCTCCTTCAGGTCGCCGCGCAGGATTTCGGTGAAGGTCCCGTCGCTGAGACCGAGCGTGAGCTGGACCGGCGCAGGCTTCCCGTCGGGGCCGAGGAGCCAGGCGCGGCCGGCGACGCCGCCACGCCGGTCCTCACCCGAGACGCCGGACATCTCGTCGTAGCGGGTCTGTTGCTCCGGCGTGAGGATCTCGCGAATCCTCACGCGCGCCGCGTCGCGGAGCTTCTGCGCTCGCGCGCGCCGGTCGGGCTCCGCCAGCCCGGAGGACTGGAGCGCAATGAACTGCTTGCGACTGTCCTGGAGGATCGGCTCGAGCTTCTTCTGCTGGTCCGCGCTGAGCTTGAGGTCCCGGACGAGCCGGTCACGCATCTGCTCGAGTGAGGGCTGGCCGCTCGCCGTCGCGCCCCCCGGTGGCCCGCTCGGGACCACCGCGTCGCCGCCGGCGGGCCGGAACCTGAGCGCCGCGTTCGGGAGCTTCAGCACGCTCGACTTCTCGGCGACGACGAGCTTCACGTTCGCCGTCATGCCGGGTAGGAGCCTGCCCGACGGGTTGTCGACGGCGACGACGACGGTGTACGTGACCACGTTCTGGACGACCTGCGCCGCCTTCCGGATCTGCGTGACCCGACCGACGAACGTCTCGTTGGGGAACGCGTCCACCGTGAAGGTGGCCTGGTCGTTCAGCTTGACGCGCCCGATGTCCGCCTCGTCCACGCTCGTCTCCACCTGCATCTTCGTCAGGTCCTGGGCGATCGTGAAGAGCACCGGCGCCTGGAGACTGGCGGCGACCGTCTGGCCGACATCCACCTGGCGCGAGACGACGACCCCGTCTACCGGGGCGCTGATCGTGGTGTGGTCGAGATCGACCTGAGCCTGCTTGAGCGCCGCGTCTTTCTGCTCCACCTGGGCCCGTGCGGACTCGAGCATCGCCTCGGCGACCCTGAGCTGGGCGATCGCCGACTGGATGGCGGACGCGAGCGCCTGCTCGTGCGCCCGCGCCGAGTCGAGCTGGGCGCCCGCCGAGTCGTACGCGGCCTGGGACGAGTCGAGATCGCTCTTGGCGATGAGCTGCCGGGCGAAGAGCTCGGTCTTCCGGTCCAGATCGCGCTTGGTGTCCACCACGGCGACCTGCGCCTTCGCCGTCTGCGCCCTGGCCTCGGCGTGCGCGGCGCGGGCGTTGTCGACGTCGGCGCGGGACCGCTCGATCTGGGCCTGCTGGTTGAGGACCGCGGCCTTGGCGGAGTCGAGGTCGGCCTTCGCCTGGTTGACCTTCGCCTCGAAGATGTCGGGGTCGATGCGCGCGACGACCTGCCCCTTCTTCACGATCGAGTTGAAGTCGACGAAGAGCGCCTTGATCTGCCCCGAAACCTGGCTGCCCACCTGGACGGTGATGACCGCGTTGAGGTTGCCGGTCGCCGAGACGGCGGCGGTGAGGGGACCCTGCTCGACGCGCGCCAGCTTGTACTTCGGCGCGTTACCGATGGACTGCGTGTAGAGGTAGGCCCACACGCCGGCGCCCGCGAGAGCAGCCACGACCAGGAGTGAGAGAACTCGCTTCATCACGGTGTTCGACGCGATCGGCGCAGGGGGTATTTACCTGCCGGCCGTTAACGACGACCGACGGCGCGATCGAGCCGAGCTAGCGCGATGCGGTAGTCGGCGAGCGCCTGAGCCTCGGTGTTCTGCGCCTGTGTGAGCGCCAGCTGCGCGTCCGTGAGCTCGAGGATCGTCCCCACCCCGGCGTCGAAGCGGCCCTGCGCGAGCCGGAAGTTCTCCTGGGCGGAGGCGACGAGGGCCTGGGCGGCCTGGATACGCTCCTGCGCCTCCTCGACCGCGATCTCGGCCTGCTCGACGTTCTGGATGATGTCGAGCTCGGTAGACTTCACCCGCTGCCTCGCGCCCTCGAGGTTGGCCTTCGCCTCCTGGTATTTCGCGACGCGATTGCCTCCGTCGAAGAGCGACCACGAGAGGCTCAGCCCGAGCGTCCAGTTCTCGTTGAGCTGGGGCTGGCTGCCGCCGTACGAGCCGGTGCCGCTGATGTCGGGGAAGAAGCCGCGAAAGGTCTGGCGCTCGGTGGCCTCGGCGGCGCTGACGCGGAGCTTGGACTGGCGGTACTCGGGGCGGCTGCGGAGGGCCTCGCCGCGGAGCTGGCCACGCTCGAGGTTCACGGCTTCGAAGACGAGGTTGTCCTGGACCGCGGTGGGCGTGTCCACGTCGATCGCCATCGCGGTGTTGAGGGCGACCCGCGCGGTCCGGAGCGCGTTCCGGGCGCGGATGAGATCCACCCGCGCGTTGGCCACGTCCACCTCGGCGCGCGCGACGTCGGACTTGGGCCGTGTGCCGACCTCGAAAAATCCCTTCGCCGACCGGAGATTCAGCTCGGCACGCTGAACCGCCTGCTCCTGCACCCGGATCAGGCGCCCGGCGAACAGGATGTTCGTGTACGCCTCCTTGACCGCGAGCGAGATGAGCTGGCGCTGGAGCTCCACGTCCTCCACCGCCACTTCGGCGAGCTTCCGCGCCGCCTCCGTCGCCGCGAGATTCTTGCCGAAGTCGAAGAGGAGTTGGGAGAGCGACACCTGGGCGAGGAAGGTGTCCGGGAGCTGGCGGGACGTCGGAGCGAGCGTGGTGGCAGAGATGCCCTGGCTCTGCGTCGTCGACACCAGACCCGAGAGTTGGGGCAGAAGCGGAGACAGCGCTTGGTTGACGCGATAACGCGCCGCGGCATAGTCGCTCAGGGTCGCCTGGATCCTCGGCTGCGCCTCGAGCGCGATGGCGATGCACTCGTCGAGCGTCAGGGTGCGTCCGGCGATCGGAGCCCGTTCTGTTGCCGGGGGGGGCGCGGCCTGCGCAGGGGCGCGTTCGGTCGAGAACAAGACGAGAAAGAATGCGAGAGAGACACTCGGAAGAGAGAACCGCTTCATACGGCCCCTGAGAATATCACGCCGGTGGACAGGCGGTGGATGGCCGGTGTATACCTTTTTTCTTGACGACCTCTAGATTCTGCGTGCTAGAGTCGCCCACACCACAAGATATAGGAGGTAGGCGATTTACCGTCATGACAAGTCCCAATCTGATTTCGGTCGGACTTGGCGAGGCTGACCCGAGGGAGGATTCGCATGCTGGCTGAAACCCGCCCCGCAAAGGTTGGCAAATGGACCGAACCCGCCCTGCGAGTGCTCCGGGAGCGCTACCTCGCGCGCGAAGGCGGCGAGGTGGCCGAGACGCCGGAGGAGATGTGCTGGCGGGTCGCCCTGTCCATTGCCGCGGGCGAGGCCCGATACGGACGCAGCCGGGCGGCGGTCCGTGAGATCGCCGCCGCCTTCTACGAGGTGATGGTCGACGGCGACTTCCTGCCGAACTCGCCGACCCTGATGAACGCCGGGAAGGGCAACGGCCTGCAGTACTCGGCCTGCTACGTCCTGCCGGTCGGGGACTCGATGGAAGAGATCTTCGACTCGGTGAAGGCCGCGGCGATCATCCATAAATCCGGCGGCGGCACCGGCTTCGCCTTCTCGCGCCTGCGCCCGAAGGACGACATCGTGGCGTCCACCGGCGGTCGCGCCTCCGGGCCCATCTCGTTCCTCCGGGTCTTCAACAGCGCGACGGAGGCGGTCAAGCAGGGGGGAACCCGGCGCGGCGCGAACATGGGCATCCTGCGGGTCGACCACCCGGACATCCTCGAGTTCATCGAGTGCAAGCTCGACGGCGGAATCACCAACTTCAACATCTCCGTCGCCGCCACCGACAAGTTCATGGACGCGCTCGCCGCGGGCACCGAGTACGACCTGGTGAACCCGCACACGGGCGCGGTGACGGGCCGGCTGTCGGCGAAGGAGGTCTTCGAGCGGATCGTGCGCGCCGCCTGGCGCACGGGCGATCCCGGGATGATCTTCATCGACCGGATCAACGCGAGCCCCGCGAACCCGACGCCGGAGATCGGCATGGTCGAGGCGACCAACCCCTGCGGCGAGCAGCCGTTGCTCCCGAACGAGGCGTGCAACCTCGGCTCGCTCAACGTCTCGAAGTTCGCCCGCCGCGGGGAGGACGGGGACTGGTCGATCGACTGGGACGAGATGGAGCGTGTGGTGCGGCTGGCGGTGCGCTTCCTCGACGACGTGATCGAGATGAACCCGTACCCGCTGCCGGAGATCGACGCCACGGTGAAGTCGAACCGCCGAATCGGCCTCGGCCTCATGGGCTGGGCGGACCTGCTCTTCACCATGGGCATCCCCTACGACAGCCCGGGGGCGATCGATCTCGCCGACCGGCTGATGGCCTTCGTGAAGGAGAAGTCGCACGATCAGTCGGCGAAGCTCGCGGAGGAGCGCGGGCCGTTCCCGAACTGGAGCCTGTCGATCTACGCAAACGACCGCCCGCTCCGGAACTCGACGGTCACGACGATCGCCCCGACGGGCACGATCTCGATGATCGCGGGCTGCTCGTCGGGCATCGAGCCGATCTTCGCGCTCGCCTTCGAGCATCGCGTGAGGCAGCCCGACGGTGAGCGGGTGCTGACCTTCGTCAACGAGACGTTCGAGCGGATCGCCAAGGAGCGGGGCTTCTACTCGGACGCGCTCATGCGGGAGATCGCCAAGCGCGGCTCGCTCGATGGCATTCCGGGGGTGCCCGAGGACGCGGCCCGGATCTTCAAGACCTCGCACGAGATCAACCACGAGTGGCACGTGCGTCATCAGGCCGCGTTCCAGCGCTACACCGACAACGGCGTGTCGAAGACGATCAACCTCCCGAACAGCGCGAGCGAGGAGGACGTCGCCCGCGCATACCTGCTCGCGTGGGAGCTCGGCTGCCTCGGCATCACGGTCTTCCGCGACGGCTGCAAGGGCGAGCAGGTCCTCAACGTCGGTATCGGCACGAAGGAGAACGTCCCGAGCGCGGCACCCGCAGTCATCCGGCCGCGTCCGCGGAGTCTCAACGGGACCACGTACCGCACGGATACGCCCATCGGGACGGCATGGATCACCGTGACCGAAACAGCGCAGAAGGAACCGTTCGAGGTCTTCGTTCAGGTCGGCAAAGGTGGCTCGGACACGATGGCGGTTGCCGAGGCGCTCGGACGACTGATTTCGCTCGTGTTGAGGCTCCCTTCACCCTTCACGGCTCAGCGACGCCTCGAAGAGGTGATCAGCCAGCTCTCCCGGATCGGCGGCGGCCAGCCGACAGGCTTCGGGCCGGCCAAGATCCTGTCGCTCCCGGACGCGCTCGCCCGCACGCTGGCCGAGCACATCGGCCAGGTGAAGCCGCTGGCGGAGCCGCCCGTGGCTCGCGGGGACGGCCGCAAGCAGATCGGCGATCTGTGCAAGGAGTGTGGCCAGGCGACCTTCATCTACGAGGAAGGGTGCAAGAAGTGCCTCTCGTGCGGCTTCAACGAGTGTTAATCCTCGAAGGGGGGCTTCGCCCCCCTTCCGAAGCCTCCCCCCAGGAGGGTTGCGCCGGCAGAGCCGGCGCTCGAGCGCGGCTGGACACGGAGCCGACGTAAAGTTCCGCCGTGTTTGCCGGCGGCAGCTACGACGAGGTCGCGCGCTGGCTCTGGAATTTTCTCACCGCGCACGCCAAGCGCGTCGATCCCCGCATGGAGGTCGAGCTCGAGGCGAGCGACGCCCGCGCGGGGAAGACCTACGGCGCACGGCTCCGGTTCGGACACGAGGTGAGCCCCCTGGTGGAGTTCGACTACCGCGAGGTGGCGGACAACCGCGGGAGCCTCGCGTGGTGCTCGGCGCTCGCCGACCGGACGCGGGAGCTCGCGTGGGTCCTGCGGAGCGCCCAGCGCGCCCAGGGGACCGCCGACGGCGGAGCGCGCTGAGCGCCGCCATGCCTGGATCGCCTCGGGGGACCTCAACGGGTTCCTGGGCCTCGCCCTCGACAACGTCACCCAGCTCGTCATCCTCTCGAGCCTCCTGATCGGCGTCTTCAAGTTCCCGGCCGACCTCGTGCTCGGCCGGATGGTCCCCGGCACCGCGCTCGGCGTCCTCGTCGGTGACCTGGCGTACACCTGGCTCGCCGTGAGGCTCGGACGCCGGACGGGACGCGACGACGTCACCGCCATGCCGTTCGGCATCGACACGCCGACCCTGTTCGCGATGGTGTTCGGGGTGCTCGGGCCCGTGATGGTGGCGACCGGCGACCCGGTGCTCGCGTGGAAAGTCGGGATGGTCGCGACGCTCGCGATCGGCCTCGCCAAGGTGGGCCTCGCCTTCGTGGGCGACTGGGCGCGTCGGGTCGTGCCGCGCGCCGCGCTGCTGGGCTCCATCGCCGGTGTGGCGGTCCTCCTGATCGCGTTCCTGCCGATGCTGAAGATCCTCCGCGACCCGCTCGTCGGTCTCGTCGCGCTCGTGGTGCTGCTGCTCGGGCTCTTCGGCGGCGTGCGGATGCCGCTCGGCCTGCCGGCCGCGTTCGCCGCGGTCCTCGCCGGCACGGCCCTCTTCTGGCTCCGCGCGTGGCTCGGCGGCGGCCACGACGACAGCCTGCCCGTCCGGGTGGCGCTCGGGGCCGCCGTCCCGTGGCCGACACTCGTCTGGCTCGACGCACTCGAGACGACGCTGCCCTACCTCTCGGTCGCGTTGCCCTTCGCGCTCGTCACGATCATCGGCGGGATCGACAACACCGAGAGCGCGGCGGCGGCGGGCGACGAGTACCGGGCGCGCGACATCCTCCTGACCGAAGCGGGGGCCACCGTGCTCGCGGCGCTCTGCGGTGGCGTCGTCCAGAACACGCCGTACATCGGCCACCCCGCCTACAAGGCGATGGGCGCGCGCGCCGGGTACACGCTCGCCACGGGACTCGTCATCGGCGGGGGCGCCGCCGCGGGCGCGCTCTCGCTCCTCGTCGCGGTGCTCCCGGAAGCGGCGATCGCGCCGATCCTCGTCTTCATTGGTCTCGAGATCACGGCCCAGGGGTTCCTCGCGTCGCCGCCGCGGCACGGCGCCGCGGTCGCCCTCGCGTTCGTACCGGTCGCCGCGGCCGTAGTGCTCATCGAGACGGGTGGTGTGCTGTCGGCGCTCGGCGCCTCGCCGAGGCACCTCACGGGCGACGCCGCGCTGACCCACGGGACCCTCCTCGTCCTCGGCAACGGCTTCATCCTGATTTCCGTCGTGTGGGGCTGGGCGCTCGTCACGATCATCGAGCGACGCTTCGCGGTGGCGGGTGTCTTGTTCGTGTTCGCGAGCGCCGCGACGCTCGTCGGCGTGATCCATTCGCCCGAGCCGAGCGGCGCCGTCTTCTGGCCCTGGGCACCGCCGTCCGCCGTGCCCACGCGCCTGGCGGGCGCCTACGGCGTGCTGGCCGCGGTCTGCTGGCTTGCGGCGGCCCGCGACCGTGCGCGTACCGCCGAGCGAATATCGGCTTGACCTCCTTCGTCACACGAGTGTTAAATGGCCGGGGCGTTGTGAACGTCGTCACGATCAGGCGTCCGAGAGGAGGCGTCATGAGCGCGTTCGGGAAGTCGATGACAGCCGTCGTCGCTGGGGCCGCTCTCATTCTCGTGGCGGGGGTGCTGGGGGTGTCGGCGCAGGGCCCGTGGGTCGCGCCGCCAGAGGCGAAGAGCCTCAAGAACCCCGTGAAGGGCGTCGGCGATGCGAAGAAGCTGGTCGATACGAATTGCGTGACGTGTCACGGCGCGAGCGGACACGGCGACGGTCCCGCGGCCGCGGCGCTGCCACCGCCGAAGCCGGCGAACTGGACGTCCGACGCCGTACAGAAGCAGAGCGACGGCGAGATCTTCTGGAAGATTACGAACGGGCGGGGCGCCATGCCCCCGTGGAAGCACCTGCCGGAGAAGGAGCGCTGGGAGATCGTAAACTACATCCGCACGCTCAAGGGGAAGTAAGCTCCCAGGCGTCGAGCGCGACACGCCCCGCCGTGATCCGGCGGGGCGTTCGTCTATCGGCATGCGCCTCTGCGCGATCGATGTCGGCAGCAACACGGTCCGCCTCCTCGTCGTCGACGTGGTCGGGCCCGAGACGTGGAAGATCGTCGACGCGCGCCAGACCGTGACGCGGCTCGGCGAGGGGCTCGCCGCCGCGGGCGCGCTCGGCGATGCGCCCATGGCGCGCACGCTCGCCGTCGTGAGCGACTACGTGGCGCGCGCCGAGCGCCTGGCGGCCGCGCGTGTGCGGATGGTCGCGACGAGCGCCGTGCGCGAGGCGACGAACGGGAGGGCGTTCGTCGCCGCGGTCGAGCGCGCGACGGGCCGGCGCGTCGAGGTGGTGAGCGGCGAGGAGGAAGCGCGGCTCGTGCTTCGGGGCGTGCGGTCCGGTCTCCAAGGCCTCGCCGGGACCCTGGTCACCTTCGATATCGGCGGCGGCTCCACCGAGTACATTCTGGCGGATCCTGCGCGAATCCTCGCAACGGTCAGCCTCCGCCTCGGCGTCGTCCCGCTCGCCGAGCGGTTCCCGTTCACCGACCGGGTGGCCTGGGACCGCTACGCGGCCCTACTCGCCGAGGTGCGGGGCCGGCTCGAGCGCGAGCTGCCCCCGGCAATCCGCGGCGCGCGCCTCGCTCATCTCGTGGGCACCGCCGGGACGGTGACGACGCTCGCGGCACTCGACCTTGACCTCGTCGAGTACGACCCGCAGCGCGTTCAGGGTCACCGGCTGAGCCGGGCCGCGGTCGAGCGGCTCCTCGGGCGCCTCGGCTGCCTGCCGGTGGCCGCGCGAGCAGCGCTGCCCTGTCTCGAGCCGGGGCGGGCGGACCTGATCATCCCGGGCATCGCGATCGTGACGGCGACCCTCGACGCCTTCGGCCTCGACACGCTCGTCGTCAGCGACTGGGGCCTGCGGGAGGGCATGGTGGCCGAGGCGCTGGAGGCACGCCACGAGCCTCGGCCGGACGCTTCTCCTTAAGCTCTCGACCCGACGCGGGATCGGCGAGGCGATGGCTCGCTGGCCGGCAGCGCGTCGGTTCGTCCGCCGCTTCGTGGCCGGTGAACATGCCGAGGACGCGCTCCGCGTCATCGCACAGCTGAACGCCCAGGGGCTCCTCTGCGCCGTGACCCACCTCGGGGAGAATGTCGTTACCGTTGCCGACGCCACGCACGCGGCGCGCGCCTACGTGGAGCTGCTCGGCGAGATCGCGCGACGGCGGCTCGCCGCCGTTCCCTCGCTCAAGCTCACGCACCTCGGGCTCGACCTGGACGAGGCGGTGTGCCGGGCCAACCTCGAGGCGGTGCTCGCGCGCGGCCGCGCCAGCGCGACGCTCGTGTGGATCGACATGGAGTCCACCGCGTACACCGACCGGACGCTCGACCTCTACGCGCGCGTGCGGCCCGCGTTTCCCAACGCAGCGTGCGTGGTCCAGGCCTACCTCCGCCGCACCGCACAGGACGTCGAGCGGCTGATCGAGCTCGGCGCGACGGTGCGGCTCTGCAAGGGCGCCTACCGCGAGCCTCCGGAGTTCGCGTTTCCCGCCAAGCGCGACGTGGATGCGAACTACGCCCGGCTGCTGGACCGCCTGTTCGCGGCGGACGCCCAGGCGCGCTCGGTCTACGTTGGCGTCGCGACGCACGATACGCGGCTGATCACCCGCGCTCGCGACACCGCGCGGGCGAGAGGGATCGCGCGCGAGCGATTCGAGATCCAGATGCTCTACGGGATCCGGAAGGACCTGCACGCGCGCATCGCCGCGGACGGGCTCCGGCTCCGGGTGCTCGTCCCGTACGGCGAGGACTGGTATGGCTACTTCATGCGCCGGCTCGCCGAGCGCCCGGCGAACCTCGCCTTTTTCCTTCGCCACCTTTTCCGAGGCTAGGAGGTTGTCCGCACTCCGGCGCGATTTGACAGTGTCCGGGGCGCCGACTAAGCTAGGTGTTCAAGTATGGACGAAATCGCAGTATTGGTGCTCAACTACACGTTTGAGCCGCTCCATTTCACCAACGCCCGCCGCGCCATCACGCTGTTGCTCGCGGGCAAGGCCGAGGCCGTGGAGGCTTCCCCGCGTGTCGTTCGCTCGCCGTCGGTCGCCTTCGCGCTGCCGGCGGTGATCCGCCTCGCGATCTACATCCGCAAGCCCTTCCTCGACCGCGTCGCCTTCAACAAGAAGAACATCCTGCGGCGCGACGGCTACACGTGTCAGTACTGCAACCGCCGCGGCGAGCGATTGACCGTCGACCACGTGGTGCCGCGCTCGCGCGGCGGGGAGACGACGTGGGTGAACGTGGTGGCGGCGTGTCTGAGGTGCAATCTCCGAAAGGGCAACCGACTGCCCGACGAGGTCGGGATGCGGCTGATCCGAGAGCCGGTGCACCCCAAGTTCGTATTCTCGACCCACATGCTGCGGCACCCGCACGCGCACTCGCTCCTCGACTCGTGGCGGAAGTACCTGCTCGCCGTCCCGACGCCGTCCTGACGTAGCCGAGGGCCGTGTTCCGACTCACCTCCGAGTACTCGCCCCGCGGCGATCAGCCACAGGCCATCGCCGCCCTCGCGCGCCTCGTCCACGAGGGCCGGCGCCACGTCGTGCTGCGGGGCGTCACCGGCTCGGGCAAGACCTACACGATCGCCAACGTGATCGCCGGCGCGGACCGCCCGACGCTGGTGATCTCACCGAACAAGACGCTGGCGGCCCAGCTCTTCGCCGAGTTCAAGGCCTTCTTCCCAGACAACGCGGTCGAGTACTTCGTCTCCTACTACGACTATTACCAGCCCGAGGCGTACATTCCTCAGTCCGACACGTACATCGAGAAGGACGCGCTCATCAACGACGAGATCGACCGGATGCGGCACTCGGCGACGAAGTCGCTGCTCGAGCGGCGCGATGTGGTCGTCGTCGCCTCGGTCTCGTGCATCTACGGCATCGGCGCCCCTGACACCTACGCGGGGCTGCACCTCGAGCTACGCACGGGGGAGCAGATCGACCGCGACGAGATCATCCGCCGGCTGATCGCCGTCCAGTACGAGCGGAACGACTACGACTTTCACCGCGGCACGTTCCGGGTGCGGGGCGACGTCGTGGAGATCTTCCCGGCCAACGAGGAGTCGGTGGCCCTCCGCGTCGAGCTGTTCGGCGACGTCGTGGAGGCGCTCTCCCGGATCGATCCGCTGAAGGGCTCCGTGCTCGAGCGGGCGGGCGCGGTCCACGTCTACCCCGCGAGCCACTACGTCACCGAGGCGGGCCAGCTCGAGCGCGCGATCCAGACGGTCCAGGAGGAGCTCGGGGAGCGGCTCGCCTTCCTCAAGCCGAAGAACCGGCTCCTCGAGGCCCAGCGGCTCGAGCAGCGCACTCTCTTCGACATGGAGATGCTGCGCGAGCTCGGCTACTGTCACGGGATCGAGAACTACTCGCGCCACCTGACGGGCCGGCGCCCCGGCGAGTCTCCGCCGACGCTCATCGACTACCTCCCGAAGGACGCGCTGATCATCATCGACGAAAGCCACGTGGCGGTGCCACAGGTCCGCGGCATGTACTACGGCGACCGGTCCCGGAAGGAGGCGCTGGTCGAGTACGGCTTCCGCTTGCCCTCGGCGTTCGACAACCGGCCGCTCACCTTCGAGGAGTTCACGCGAGCGACGGGGCAGACGATCTACGTCTCGGCGACGCCGGGGCCGTACGAGCTCGAGCTGGTCGGGGACGCCGTCGCCGAGCAGATGATCCGGCCGACCGGCCTCATGGACCCGAAGATCACGGTGCGGCCGGCGAAGGAGCAGGTGGACGACCTGCTCGCCGAGATCCGCGCGCGGGCGGAACGGAACGAGCGCGTGCTGGTCACGACGCTGACCAAACGCATGGCGGAGGACCTCACCGAGTATTACCAGCAGGTCGGGCTCCGTGTGCGGTACCTGCACTCCGACGTCGATACCCTCGATCGCGTGGCGATCATCCGCGACCTGCGCCTGGGCAAGTTCGACGCGCTGATCGGCATCAACCTGCTCCGTGAGGGGCTCGACATCCCCGAAGTCTCGCTGGTCGCGATCCTCGACGCCGACAAGGAGGGCTACCTCCGGTCGGCGACCTCGCTGATCCAGACGGCCGGACGCGCCGCGCGAAACGTCAACGGCGAGGTCATCATGTACGCCGACCACGTCACGGACTCGATGGCGGCGACGATCCGCGAGACGGAGCGGCGCCGCGAGCTCCAGGCGGGCTACAACCGCGAGCACGGCATCACGCCCGAGACGATCCGGTCGTCGATCCGCGAGCTCCTCCAGACTATCTACGAGCGTGACTACTACACGGTCGAGGTGGAGGCCCCCGCCGAGGAGGCGTTCGCGTCCCCGGCGGAGCTCGCAAAACGGATCGGCGAGCTCGAGGCGCGGATGAAGGAGGCGGCGCGCCGGCTCGACTTCGAGCAGGCGGCCGAGCTGCGCGACCGGATCAAGGCGCTGCGACGACGGGACCTCCTGTGAGCCTCGAGGAGAAGCTCGCCCGCCTGCCCGATCGGTCGGGCGTCTATATCTACCGGGACGCGAAGGCCCAGGTCCTCTACGTGGGCAAGGCGGCCTCGCTGCGGAGCCGCGTGCGCTCGTATTTCCAAGAGTCCCGGCCGCGCGACCCGAAGACCGACGCGCTCGTCCGCCAGATCCGCGACCTCGAGTACATCGTGACCGACAACGAGCTCGAGGCGCTGATGCTGGAAGCGAACCTCGTCCGCAAGCACCGGCCGCGGTACAACATCATACTGAGGGACGATAAACACTATCCGTTTCTCAAACTGACGACGAATGAAGATTTCCCACGACTCCTGGTCGCGCGGCGGGTCCAGAACGACGGCGCGATTTATTATGGCCCCTTCTATCCCGCGACGGCGATGCGCGAGACGCTCAAGCTCACGCGCCAGCTGTTCCCGCTCCGGACCTGCTCGATCACGATCGACGGCACCCTCGAGCGCCCGTGCATCCAGTACGCGATCCACCGGTGCAACGCGCCGTGCACGGGCTGGGAGACCCGTGAGGGCTACGCCCAGACGGTGCGGGACGTGGTGCAGTTCCTCGAGGGCCGCGACGAGGCCCTGGCGCTCCGGCTCACGCACGCGATGGAGGCCGCGGCGGCGGAGATGAAGTTCGAGCGCGCAGCCGTGCTCCGCAATCAGATCCAGGCCCTCAACAAGGTCCGGGAGCGCCAGAAGATCATCTCGACGGACGAAGTGGACCAGGACGTGATCGGCGTCGTGCGGCAGGGGAGCGACGCCTGCGTCGAGTTCTTCTTCGTCCGAAAGGGACGGCTCCTCGGCCAGGAGGCGTTCTTCTTCGACAAGGTCGCGGGCTGGGGGGCCGGCGACATCCTCTCGGCCTTCGTCCGCCAGTTCTACCGCAAGGCGGTCACGCCCGCGCCGGAGATCCTGGTCTCCGAGGAGCTCCCGGAGGCCGAGCTCACGACGGAGTGGCTCTCCACGCTCGCAGGCCGGCGAGTCCAGCTCCTGGTGCCCCAGCGGGGGGCGAAGCGCGAGTTCGTCGCGATGGCGGAGGCGAACGCGGCCATCGCGCTCCAGAACCATCTCCTCTCCCGCGACGACCGCCAGCAGGTCGTGCTCGAGGAGCTGCGCCGCGCGCTCACGCTGCCCGGACTCCCCAACCGGATCGAGGGCTACGACATCTCCCATGTCCAGGGCAGCGAGCAAGTCGGCGCCATGGTCGTGTGGGAAAACGGGAGCATGAAGAAGGACGACTACAAGCGGTTCCGAATCAAGAGCGTCGCCGGCGCGGACGACTTCGCCGCGCTCGACGAAGTCCTCACGCGGCGGTTCGCGCGGGCGCTGGAGCAGGGGACGCCCCTGCCGGATCTGGTCCTGATCGACGGCGGCCGCGGCCAACTCAATGTGGGGCTCAAGGTGCTGCAGGACCTTGGCCTCGACTACCTCTCGGTCGTCGCGCTTGCCAAACAACAGGAGGAGGTCTACGTCGGCGAGAGCCTCCAGCCACTTGTGCTCGACCCGACGTCGCCCGCGCTCCACACGCTCCAGAAGGTCCGCGACGAGGCGCACCGCTTCGCGATCACGTACCACAAGAAGCTCCGGTCGAGGCGGACGTTGCAGTCCGTGCTGGACACGATCCCCGGCGTCGGGCCGACGATCCGGACGAGCCTCCTCAAGAGCCTCGGCTCGGCCCGACGCGTCCGCGAGTCGTCGGTGGCCGAGCTCGCCGCGGTCCCCAAGGTGACGCCGCGAGTCGCGCAGCGCATTTTCGACCACTTTCACCCGGCAGAATCCGTGGAACCTAAGGGCGGGTCGGGCGGTTAGAATGGTGGAGCCAACCTGGCGTGCGAGGGGGTGACACACGGATGAAGACGCTCATGGCAGTGACCGCCGTCGTTGTGGGCCTGACGTTCGCGGCCGGCACGGCAACGGCGAACATGTGCCCCACGCTCGTCAAGCAGGGGCGCGACGCGGCGGCGAAGATGGACGCGAACAGCGACAAGGTGAAGAAGGCCGTGTCGATGCTGGACAAGGCCGAGGCGCTGCACAAGGAAGGGAAGCACGCGGACTCCGTGAAGCAGGCGAATGAAGCCCTCGATCTGCTCGGCGTGAAGAAGTAGCCGTCTCGGGAGGGGGTCCGGGCTCTCCGCCCCGCCCCCTCCCCTTTGTTGCTCCTGCCAGCTAACTATGTAAAACTCTAGCCCAATTATGTCGAGCGACCGATACCCGTTCGGGGAGATCGAGGCGAAGTGGCAGCGGGCCTGGGAGGAGCGGAAGCAGTTCCGCGTCACCGAGGACCCGAACCGCCCGAAGTTCTACTGCCTCGAGATGTTTCCGTACCCGTCCGGGCGCATTCACATGGGTCACGTGCGCAACTACGCGATCGGCGACCTCCTCGCCCGTTACAAGGCGATGCGCGGCTTCAACGTGCTCCACCCGATGGGCTGGGACGCCTTCGGCCTGCCCGCCGAGAACGCGGCCATCGAGCACGGCGTTCACCCCGCGATCTGGACCTACGAGAACATCGACTACATGCGCGCCCAGCTCAAGAAGCTCGGGCTCTCCTACGACTGGGATCGCGAGGTCAATACCTGTGAGCCCGATTACTATAAATGGGAGCAGCTCATCTTCATCCGCATGCTCGAGCGCGGGCTCGCCTACCGGAAGCGCTCGACCGTCAACTGGTGCCCCTCCTGCCAGACCGTCCTCGCCAACGAGCAGGTGGAGGATGGCCGCTGCTGGCGGTGCAACTCCGAGGTGACGCCGCGGGAGATCGACGGCTGGTTCTTCAAGATCACTGCGTACGCCGACGAGCTGCTCGCCTGGTGCGACCGCCTCCCCGGCTGGCCCGAGCGTGTGCTCACGATGCAGCGGAACTGGATCGGCCGGAGCGAGGGCGTCGAGTTCGACCTCCCAACGGTGGGTCGGCCCGGGGTCCGGGTCCGCGTCTTCACGACGCGTCCTGACACCGCATTCGGCATGACCTACGCGGTGCTCGCGCCGGAGCACCCGGTCGTCGATCACCTCGTCACTGACGCGGGCGAACGGGCGGCCGTTGCGCAGTTCCGCGCGGAGGTGGCGAAGGAGTCGGAGATCGAGCGGCTCGCCGCCGACCGGCCCAAGCGTGGTCTCCGCCTCCTGGCGCGTGTCGTCAACCCGTTCAACGGCGCGGTGATCCCGCTCTTCCTCGGCAACTACGTGCTGACGGGTTACGGCACGGGGGCGATCATGGCGGTGCCGGGCGAGGACCAGCGCGACTGGGACTTTGCCCGGCAGCACGGCCTGCCGATCATCGAGACGGTGAGGCGGCCGCCGGGCTGGACCGGGGAAGCCTACACGGGCGACGGCATCAAGATCAACTCCGGCTTCCTCGACGGCCTCACCGTCGCCGAGGCGAAGCGGAAGGCGACCGACTGGCTCGTGGCGCAGGGCCTCGGCGAGGCGAAGGTGAACTACCGGCTCCGCGACTGGGGGATCAGCAGACAACGGTACTGGGGAGCGCCGATCCCCGTCCTCTACTGCGATACCTGCGGAATGGTGCCCGAAGCGGAGGAGAATCTCCCCGTCGTCCTCCCGCGCGACGTTCAGATCAGCGGCAAGGGCGGCTCCCCGCTCGCGAACGTGACGAGCTTCGTCAACGCCAAGTGCCCGCGCTGCCGCGGCCGCGCGCGCCGCGACACGGACACGATGGACACGTTCGTGGAGTCGTCGTGGTACTTCTTCCGTTACTGCTCGCCGCACTACGAGGGCGGCATGTTCGAGCGTGGCGCGGCCGAGTACTGGATGCCCGTCGACCAGTACATTGGCGGGATCGAGCACGCCGTGCTCCACCTCCTCTACGCGCGCTTCTACACGAAGGTTCTCCGCGACCTCGGGCTCGTGAAGGTCGACGAGCCGTTCATCGCGCTCCTCTCCCAGGGGATGGTGATCAAGGACGGCGCGAAGATGTCCAAGTCCAAAGGCAACGTGGTGTCGGACGACTTTATCCGTGAGAAGTACGGCGCCGACACCGGACGGCTCTTCGAGCTGTTCGCGGCGCCGCCCGAGAAGGATCTCGAGTGGAACGACCACGGTGTCGAGGGCGCCTCCCGGTTCCTCAATCGCGTCTGGCGCTTCGTCCTCGCCCACCTTGATGAGGTCGGGGGGGCGGGGCGTCCCGCCGATGGCCCCCCGGATCGCGCGAGGGCTGCCACCGTTCCGACTCCGTCGACGGAAGCCGGTCGGGCGTTCCGGCGCCAGATCCACGAGACGATCCAGCGCGTGACCGAGGACATCGAGCACGACTTTCACTTCAATACCGCGATCAGCGCGATCATGGAGCTGGTCAACGCGCTCTATGCGTTCGAGGCCATGTCCCCCGACGCGGTCCCCGCCGCCGAGCGCCTGGTCCTTCTCAGGGAGGCGGTCGAGACCGTCATCCTCCTGCTCGGGCCCTTCTGTCCGCACATCACCGAGGAGCTGTGGGCGCAGCTCGGCCATCGCGAGAGCGTCTTCAGGCGGCGCTGGCCGGTGGCCGACCCGGCCGCGCTCAAGAAGGAGGAGGTCACGATCGTCGTCCAGGTGGACGGCAAGGTGCGCGGGCGGCTCGTCGTGGACGTCGACGCCGCCGAGGACCGTGTGCGCCAACTGGCGTTGGGGGACGATCGGGTACGGCCCTGGGTGGCCTCGCGCCGTGTCGAGAAGGTCGTCGTCGTCCCGAATCGGCTGGTCAACATCGTGACCCGCGCGTGACGCGTCGGGCCCTGGCACTCATGGCCGTGGCGGTGGTCCTCGCCGCCTGCGGCTACTCGCTCCGCGGCAATCTTCCGGACCGGATCAAGACCGTCGCCGTCCCCGTGTTCGTGAACCGCACTGCCGAGCCGGCGGTGGAGAACTTCCTCACGCAAGCGGTCGTCCAGGCGTTCTCCACCAACGGCCGCCTGCGCGTCGTCAAGCCGGGCGAGGCGGACGCGATCCTCGAGGGCGAGGTCGTGGGCTACCAGATCCAGGCGGTCGCGTTCGACCCGCGCGCCAACATCCAGCAGTACCGGCTCCTCGTCACCATGAATCTGAAGATGCGCGACGCGCGGAGCAACACGCTCCTCTTCGAGGAGCCGCGGTTCCAGGAGAAATCCGACTTCCGCGTGGTGGGCGCGGTCTCACAGACGATCTCCCGTGAGGAGACCGCGCTGCGCGCGGCGGCGGTGGACATCGCACGGGCGATCGTGAGCCTGACGATCGACCGCTTCTGAGCGTTGGACTCCACGGGCTTCCTGCGACTCGTCGAGCGCGGCGAGCTGCCTCCGGTGCTCCTGCTCCACGGACCGGACGCCCAGCTCCTCGACGATGCGCTCGCGCTCGTCACCCGGCACCTCTTCCCGGACCCCGCCGGGGCCGCGCTCGCCCGCGAGGTGCTCGACGGCAGCGAGGCAGATGTGCAGGCCGTCGTCACCTCGGCGATGACGCTTCCGCTGCTGGGCGGCGTGCGCCTGGTCGTCGTCCGCCACGCCCAGGCGCTCGGCCCGCGGCACGCCGAGGCGCTTGGCGCCTACGCCCGTGACCCGAACCCCGCGACGCGCCTGGTGCTCCTCGCGGACGAGGGCCTCCGCGCCTCACGCGACCGGCGCACCGATCACTGGCTCGTCCAGGCCGTGCCGGCGGCTCACATCGTGGACCTTCCGGCTCGCCAGGGGCGCGAGCTCGCGGGGTGGCTCCGCCAGCGCGCCGCGGCCGAGGATCTCGAGGTCAGCGCGGAAGCGGCGAAGCTGCTGATCGAGTGGGTGGGGGAGGACGGGGCGGTCCTACTCGGTGAGGTCAAGAAGGCGGCGCTCGCGGGTGGCGCCGACAACCGGAGCGTGGGGGTGAAGGAGGTCGGCGCGATCGTGGGGGAGCACCGGCTCGCCGACATCTTCGAGCTCACGCGCGCCGTGCAGCGTCGCGACCTGCCCCTGGCGCTCCGGACGCTCGAGCGGCTCCTCGCCATCGAGGAGCCGATGCGCATGCTGGTACTCCTGACGCGCGACCTCCGCGTGGCCTGGGCGGTACGGACGCTCGTTGAGCGCGGCCAGCCGCCCGCGGAAATCGCGCGCGCCCTCCGGCTTCCGCCCGCGGTGGTCGAGGCGCTCGGCCACGGCGACCCCGCCGCGCTCCTCGCGGAGAAGCTCCGACGGTGCTGGGAGGTCGAGCGGCAGGTCAAGTCGGGCGGCGAGCCCCGTGCGGAGCTGACCGTGCTCGTCTCCGACCTGTGTGCCGCGAGGTGACGCTGCGGGCACTCGCCCTCGTCGCGTGTCTCGGGTGGATCGCGGTCGCGCCGTTCATCGAGACCCGCCACGCCGTGTCCGCCGAGGGCGGCCGCCGAGACGCGCGCGGGGCGCCAGCCGTCGAGCCTCTCCGCGCCGGCGCGGCGATGGTCCCGCTGCGCGTGCCGCCGGGCACGCCGCTCGCCGGCTACGGAAGCGTCCGACGCCGCCTGCTCGTGCCAGACCTCCTCGGCCTCCACCCCCACGCGTTCTGGTTCCGGCCGGCCGAGGGCGAGCTCGACGCGCCGGCCGCCAGGGCGCTCGTCGTCGAGACGGCCACCGCCAGGCTCACGTGGGTGACGGTAGATCTCATCGCGGTGGACCGGGCGTTCGTGGACGCCGTCCAGCAACGGCTCGAGGACGCGGGGTCGCGCCCCGGGACGCTCATCGTCTCGGCGTCCCACACCCACTCCGGTCCGGGTGCCTTCCTGGACTCGTGGCTGATGGGGATCCTGGCGACCGACCGCTTCGACGGGGAGGTGTTGCGGGCGTTCCTCGACACGGTGGTCGAGGCCGTGCAGCGAGCCGAGGCTGGGCGGGCGCCGTCGCGCATCGGCACCGCGCGCATCGACGGACCCGCGCTGACGGCCGGTCGCCTCGACCAGCCCGTGGACCCCGAGATCGTGATACTCCGGGTCGTGTCGCCGACGGGCGCGCCGATTGCGCTCCTGTGGAACTATGCGATCCACGGGACGATCCTCGGCGCCCGCAACCTCAAGTACTCCGGCGACGTCATGGGCGTGGCCGCGCGCGAGCTCGAGCGGCGCTTACGGGTCCCGGCCCTCTTCGTGAACGGCGCCGTGGGCGACGTGAGCCCGAGGCGCCACGGCCCGGCCGCGCTCGTCGCCGACGCGCGGACCCTCGCCACCGCCGTCGAAGAGGCGTGGGCGCGCGCCACCCCCGAGCTCGTCAGCACGCTCACGACGCGGACCGCGCGCGTCCGGCTCCCCGCGCCCACCCTCTCGCTGCGGAACTGCACGCGTCCCTGGATGCCGAGGGCGCTGACGCTCCCCCTCGGGCGCACGCTCCCGCGGGAGACCGAGCTGACCGCCGGCGCGCTCGGCGGAACAGCCTGGGTGACGATCCCGGGCGAACTCCAGGCCCGGCTCGGTCGCGCGGTGAAGGAGACGGGACAGGCCGCCGGGATGCACGCCTTCGTCGCCGGCGTGTCGAACGACTACCTCGGGTATTTCCTCACGGCCGAGGACTACAGCCGGAGCGCCTACGTCGCGTGCGCGAGCCTGTACGGCCCGGACGGGGGCGCGCGCCTCACGCGCGCGGCGTCAGAGCTGCTCCACGAGCTCGCGGCCGCGGATCAGCGGTGAGCGGCGAGTCGGCGAGCGAGCGCGGACTTCTTGCGGGACGCGGTGTTCGCGTGAAGCACGCCCTTCGACATGGCCTTGTCGAGAGCGCGGATCGCTCCGAGGATCGCCGGGGGCGCGGCGGGGCCTTCCGCAGCGCGCGCCGCCTTGATCAGGGTACGCACCCGGGACCGCACGGTCCGGTTGCGGAGCCGCCGTCGCTCGTTTTGACGGATGCGCTTGATCGCCGACTTCGTATTCGCCACCTGAACGCTCCTTTCGTCGTGAGGTCCGCGCCGCGCCCGGCCCTCGAGAGGCCGGCGGGGCGGCGCGTCGCACGCGCTGCATCATGCCCGAACGATGGGACGAATTCAAGGTGAGCTCGACGGAACGGCAGGTGGTCCGGGCGCTCGGGTCCATCGGAAGCGCGACGCTCGTGAGCCGCGTGGTCGGCTTCGTCCGTGACATCGTCGTCGCGCTCGTGTTCGGCGCCGGGCCGGTGACCGACGCGTTCTTCGTCGCGTTCCGAATCCCGAACATCCTGCGACGCCTCCTGGCCGAGGGGGCCTTGTCCACGGCGATGATCCCCGTCTTCTCGGAATACTTCGTGACGCAGTCGCGACCCGAGGTCCTCCGGATGCTCCGCGCGGTCTTGGCGCTGGCGCTCGTCGCCCTCGGCGTGACGGCGCTCCTCGGCATCGCGACGGCGCCGTGGCTCGTGACGGCGATCGCGCCAGGCATCGCGGAGGACCCCGCGCGGGGGGGGCTCGCGGTGCTCCTCACGCGCGTGATGTTCCCGTATGTCGTCTTGGTCGGGCTCGCAGCGCTCGCCGCCGGCGCACTGAACGCACAGGGGCGGTTCTTCGCCAGCGCGCTCGGCCCCGCCGTCCAGAACGTGGGGATGATCCTCGCCATCTCGCTGCTCGCGTCGCGGGTGGATCCACCGATCCTCTCGCTCGCGATCGGGGTCCTGCTGGGCGGCATCGGCCAGCTCCTGGTCCAGCTGCCGAGCCTTCGCCGGTCCGGGCTCCTGGTCCTGCCCGGATCTCAGTTCCGCCACCCGGCCCTCACGCGACTGCTCCGTTTGCTCCTGCCCGCGGTGTTCGGGCTCGCCGCGGTGCAGGTGATGGTCTTCGTGAACACGCTCCTCGCCTCGCTGCTTCGGCCGGGGTCGATCTCGTACCTCTACTACGCCGATCGGGTCATGGAGTTCCCCCTCGGCGTCTTCGGGATCGCGCTCGCGTCGGCCTCGTTGCCCGTGATGGCCCGGCAGGCGGCGGCGCGCGAGACGCGGGCCGTGGCCGACACCCTGAACTTCTCGCTCCGCCTCGCCGCGTACATTGCGATGCCGGCCATGGCCGGCCTCGTGGTCCTGCGCGCACCGATCGTCCGCGTGCTCTTCGAGCGGGGGAAGTTTGGGCCCGCCGAGACGGCCGCGACCGCCGACGCGCTCGCGTGGTACGCGATCGGTCTCGCCGGCTTCGCGGGTTCGCGCATCGCCGCGCAGGTGTTCTACGCGCTCGGCGAGGCGGGCACCGCGGTTCGCCTCGGCATCGTCGCCGTCGGCGCCAACGTGCTCGCCGCGCTCGTCATGATGGCGCCGCTCGGTCACGCGGGCCTCGCCGGCGCATCCTCCGTCGGCGCCTACGTCAACCTCGTGGCGCTCCTCTGGGCAGCCCGACGACGGCTCGGGCCCCTCGGCGGGCGCGCACTGGTCGCGAGCGCGGCCCGGACGCTCGCGGCGTCGCTTCCCCTCCTCGTGTGGTGCGGGCTCGCCGTCCTCGTGTGGCCCGGGTCGCGGTCACTCCTGGTGGACGTCCTGTGGCTCGGGGGAACGATCGCAGGAGCCGTCGGCCTCTTCTGGTCGGCCAGCGTGGTCCTCGATCTTCCGGAGCGCACCGCGCTCCTCCGGATGCTGCCGCGCGCCGAGCCCCGGAGCAGCCCCGGCGCGTGAGCGCGCCCGCGGGGAGTGGCTCAACACACTACCCGCCCGCCCGGCGGTTTCGCGATTCGTGGGCGCCGTGATAAGATTCGACGTGGTCACCCTATGACCGAGGTCGTCGTTGGGTATCTCGGCGCCCTGCAAGCGGAGCAGGGGGCGTCTCGAAATACCCTCGCCGCCTACCGCAGCGACCTCACCGACTTTACCGAGTTCCTCCGCCACCACCGCCGCACCCTCGCAAGTCTCGCGCCCGACGATCTCGTCGCGTATCTGGCAGGGCTCCGGAGGCGCGGCCTCCGGCCCTCGAGCGTCGCGCGCCGGATGTCCGCGGTGCGTGGACTCTACCGTCACTTGCTTCGTGAGGGGGCGCTCGAGCGCGACCCCACGGAGCACCTCGAGGCCCCGCGGCGCGGGCGCTCGCTGCCCCGGACGCTGTCGCGGGAGACGGTGACGGCGCTCGTCGAGGCGCCGGACATTGCCGAGCCCCGCGGCGTGCGCGACCGCGCGATCCTCGAGCTCCTCTACGCGACAGGGATGCGCGCTTCGGAGTGCCTCGACCTCAGGGGAGAGGATCTCAATCTACAATCCGGGTACGTGGTCTGCACGGGCAAGGGCAAGAAACAACGGCTCGTGCCGGTCGGCGCCGAGGCCTCCGCTTGGGTCACGCGCTACCTCAGGGAGGTGCGGCCGCTCCACACGCGTCGGCGCGATAGCGGTCGCCTCTTCGTGAACCCTCGCGGGGGGCGGCTCTCGCGCCAGTCGCTCTGGATCGTCGTCCGCCGCGCCGCGACGCGCGCCGGACTCCGGGCCCAGGTGTCGCCGCACATGCTCCGTCACTCCTTCGCGAGCCATCTCCTCGAGGGCGGCGCCGACCTGCGCTCCGTGCAGGCCATGCTCGGCCACGCCGACATCGCAACGACCCAGATCTACACCCATCTACCGACCTCCGCGCTTGCGCGGATGTACCGGCGCTTCCACCCCAGGGCATGAGGGTGGCGAAGCGCGCCCACGTGTATCCCCAGGTGAGCCTCGTGGCGACCGACCTCGTCAACGCCGCGGTCGCGTGGACGCGCGCGCCACTCGCCATCGGCGCCGCCTTGCGGTTGGCGAGGAAGCGCGACGCGGTGATCGTCGTCGCGGACGGGCGGTACGTCCTGCGCGAGGACCTCGTCCGAGCGAGTCGCCTCGGCCTCGACGACCTGGCGTCCACCGTCATCGCCCGCGACCTTCCCCGCGTGGAGCCCACGGCGAGCGAGGTGACGGTGCGCCGGCTCCTCGCGCAGGGCGCGCCGCTTGTGGTCGTGCGCGACCGGCGGGGCGCCCCGGTGGGCGCGGTCGCACCCGGGACGGCCTCGCCGCCCGCCGTCCCCACGGCGCCGCGCGTGGCGCGGCGACTCCCCGCCGACACGCAGGCGCTGCTCGCGTCGATCGGGCGGTGCGCGGCGGCGCAGGGGGCGCACGCGTTCCTGGTCGGCGGGATGGTCCGCGACCTCTGGCGCGACGCGGAAGTGGCATCCACCGATCTCGACATCGTCGTCGAGGGCGATGGTCCGGCCGTGGCGCGCGACCTCGCGCGCGCGCTCGGCGGCGTCGTCCGCGAGCATCGTCGCTTCCTCACGGCGTCCGTCCAGGCGCCGCGCGTCGGACGGATCGACGTGGCGACGGCACGCAGCGAGCGCTACGAATCGAGGGGGGCGCTACCGCGGGTGATGCCGGTGGGAATCGACGCGGACCTGCGGCGCCGCGACTTCACCATCAACGCGATGGCCGTCGAGCTCCACTCCGACGCCTTCGGCCTGTTCGATCCGCTCGGCGGGCGGGCCGACCTCGCGCGCCAGCGTCTACGCGTGCTCCACCCGCTTTCGTACGTGGAGGATCCGACGCGCCTGTTCAGGGCCGCGCGCTACGCGACGCGCTTCGGCCTCGCCCCGGATGCGGCGACCGCCCGGGCACAGACGCTCGCGCTCCGTCTCGCGCCGTACGCGGCGCTCTCGGGACAACGGATCGTCGCCGAACTCGAGCGGATCCTCGTCGAGCCGCACGCCGCGGAGACGCTGGCGCGGCTCGGGAGGGGCGGCGCCTTCCGTCTCCTGGATCCCCGTTACCGGTTCACCGCGGCGACCGGGCGCCTCGTCACCGAGCTGCCCGGGACGCTCGCGTGGGCGCGGCAGCGCGGCCTCGGCGCCGAGCCGGTCGAGCTCGGCGCGCTCGCGCTCACGGCCGACCAGCCGTCGGCGGTTGCGAGCGCCGCGCTCGAGCGGCTGGCGTTCGCGGGCGAGCCCCTCGCGCGCCTCCGACACGCCCTCGGCGAGGGGCGGGCGCGCCTGGCGCGGCTCTCCGCGGCGAGCGCGCCGAGCACCCGTGCGCGCCTGCTCCGCGAGCTCGCTCCCGTGGCGCTGGCCTGGCTCTGGCTCGTGGGCGACGGCAACGCGCGCGCCGCGCTCGATTGGTACCTCGGGCTCGACCGCGCGCCCGTCTCCCTGTCCGGGGACGAGGTCATCGCGCTCGGCGTCCCGCGCGGGCCGGCAGTCGCGCGTGTCCTCACCGAGCTGCGGGACGGGCGGTTGGACGGTCGCATCACGGACCGTGCGACGGAGATCGAACAGGTCCGGCGACTGCTGACGAAGGGAGGCTGAGGTGGCCCCGAAATACATCTTCGTGACCGGCGGCGTCGTGTCGTCGTTGGGCAAGGGCCTCGCGGCCGCCTCGATCGGGTCACTCCTCGAGGCGCGGGGCCTCCGCGTCACGCTACAGAAGATGGACCCTTACATTAACGTCGACGCGGGGACGATGAGCCCGTATCAGCACGGCGAGGTGTTCGTCACCGACGACGGCGGTGAGACCGACCTCGACCTCGGGCACTACGAGCGGTTCACCTCGGGCCGTGTGACGCGCGACCACAACGTGACGACGGGGAAGGTCTACTTCTCCGTCATCCAAAAGGAGCGGCGCGGTGATTACCTCGGCCGGACCGTCCAGGTGATCCCGCACATCACCGACGAGATCAAGGCGTCGATCCGTCGCGTCGCGCGCGACACGGACGTCGTCATCGTCGAGGTCGGCGGGACCGTGGGCGACATCGAGGGACTCCCGTTTCTCGAGGCGATCCGACAGTTCAAGAAGGACGTCGGCCGCGAGAACGTCCTCTACGTGCACCTGACCCTCGTGCCGTTCATGCAGGCGGCGTCGGAGCTCAAGACCAAGGCGACACAGCACTCCGTGAAGGAGCTTCGCGCGATCGGGATCCAGCCGGACATCCTCCTCTGCCGCACCGACCGCTATTTGCCGCCGGGCATCAAGTCGAAAATCGCCCTCTTCTGCGACGTCGAGGAGGAGGCGGTCATCACCGCCAAGGACGTGGAGACCATCTACGAGGTCCCGCTGGTCTTCCACAAGGAGGGCCTCGACGAGATCGTCACGAAGCTCCTCGGGCTCGAGCCGCGCCCCTGCGACCTCTCGCGGTGGGAGGCCGTCGTCCGTCGCGTGAAGTCGCCCCGCGCTGCGACGCGGGTCGCCGTCGTCGGCAAGTACATCGACCTGAAGGACTCGTACAAGAGCCTGATCGAGGCGCTCGCCCACGGCGGGATCGCCAACGAGGCGCGCGTGGACATCCAATGGGTGGACGCCGAGCACGTCGAGAAGATGGGCGCCGACGCGCCCTTCGCCGACGTCCACGGCATCCTGGTGCCCGGCGGCTTCGGCGACCGGGGGATCGAGGGCAAGGTCCAGGCGGTCCGCTACGCACGCGAGCGGGGCGTGCCGTACTTCGGGATCTGTCTCGGGATGCAGTGCGCGGTGATCGAGTACGCGCGCAACGTCTGCGGCCTGGCCGGCGCCAACTCCACGGAATTCGAGCCCCACCCCGCCCACAACCTCATCGACCTCCTGCCCGAGCAGCGCACGATCGCCGACAAGGGCGGGACGATGCGCCTCGGCCTCTATCCGATCGTACTCGGCGAGGGCAGCCTCGCCTCACGCCTGTACGGGCAGGGGATCATTCAGGAGCGGCACCGCCACCGGTACGAGGTCAACAACGACTACGTCCACAGGCTCGAGAAGCATGGGCTCCGCATCTCGGGGATCTGGGCCGAGAAGCAGCTCGTCGAGATCATCGAGATTCCCGAGCACCCGTACTTCGTGGCCGGGCAGTTCCACCCCGAGTTCCGCTCGCGGCCCTGGGATCCGCACCCACTCTTCGCCGGCTTCATCCGGGCCGCGCTGGAGCATGCGGGCGCATGACGCCGCCACGCCGGCGCAAGCGATCGCCAGAGCCTGGAACGGGCGTGACGGAGCCACGCCGAGCCGCACCGGCCAGGACCCGATCGGGCGATGCGGAGCCGGGCCGCAGCTCCGGCAGGCCACCCTCGGTCGAAGGCGAGCTCGCGGCCCCCGTTACAATAATCCGGATCGGCAGGGTCGTCCTGGGCGGCGGCCAACCGCTGGCGCTCATCGGCGGACCGTGCGCGATCGAAAACGAGAAGCACGCGCTCGAGACGGCCGAGCGGATCGCGACGATCGCGGCCGACCGACGCGTGCCCTTCATCTACAAATCGTCCTACGACAAGGCCAACCGCTCGTCGATCCGCGGCTACCGTGGGCCCGGTCTCACCGAGGGGCTCCGCATCTTGAAGAAGGTTCGCGACACGCTCGGCGTGCCCGTGCTCTCCGACGTGCACCAGGTGGCGGAGGTCGCGCCCGCGGCCGAGGTGCTCGACGTGCTCCAGATTCCCGCGTTTCTCTGCCGCCAGACCGACCTCATCGTCGCCGTGGCTCGGACGGGCAAGCCCGTGAACGTCAAAAAGGGTCAGTTCCTGGCGCCCGACGACATGCGAAACGTCGTCGACAAGATCGTCTCGGTCGGCAACCGCTCGATTCTCCTCACCGAGCGCGGGACCTCGTTCGGCTACCATAACCTCGTGGTGGACATGCGCGGACTGCAAGATATGCGCGCACTCGGCTTCCCCGTCGTCTTCGACGCGACACACTCCGTGCAGCTGCCGGGCGGCGCCGGCGACCGCTCGGCGGGTGAGCGGAAATACGTCCCCGCGCTCGCCCGGGCGGCGGTCGCCGTCGGGATCGACGCGCTCTTCATGGAGATGCACGAGGATCCCGACCGGACGCTGCCGGACGGTCGGCCGCTGTCCGACGGGCCGAACATGCTGCGCCTCGACGACCTCCCGCGGCTCCTGGACGAGATCACCTCGATCGCCGCGGCTCTCGCGCGATGATCCGGCGACTGGCCGAGCGTGTCCTCCGCCTCGAGGCCGAGGCGATCCTCGGGCTGATCCCGAAGCTCGACGCGAGCTTCGAGCGCGCCGTCGAGTTGCTCCGCCGCTGCGCCGGCCGCGTGATCGTGACGGGGATGGGCAAGTCGGGGCTGGTGGGGCGCAAGATCGCGGCGACGCTCGCTTCGACGGGCACGCCGGCGTACTTTCTCCACCCCGCCGAGGGCGTCCATGGCGACATCGGCATGGTGGCGCGTGGAGACGTGGTGCTCGCCCTGTCGAACTCGGGCGAGACCGACGAGGTGCTCGCGGTCCTGCCGCCGCTCAAGCGCCTCGGCGTGCCGATCGTGCTCCTCACGGGGAATCCGACTTCGACGCTCGCCCGCCAGTGCGAGGTGGTCCTCGACGTCAGCGTGCCTGAGGAGGCGTGCCCGATGAACCTGGCGCCGACCTCCAGCACCACGGCGGCGCTGGCCGTCGGCGACGCCCTCGCGATGGTGCTCCTCGAGCTTCGGGGCCTCCGGCCCGAGGACTACGCGGCGCTCCACCCTCGGGGAACCCTCGGCTGGCGCGCCCTCGTCCGCGTGGCAGACCTGATGCTCACGGGCGAGGCCGTCCCGCTCGTGGGGCAGACGACGCCGCTCCGCGACGTGATCGTGGAGATGACGAAGAAGCGGAAGGGCGTGACGACCGTCGTGGATGCCGCGGGTCGGCTCGTCGGCGTCATCACGGACGGCGATCTGCGACGCCTCCACCTGAGCGGCACGCCGATCGACGCCCTGAGCGCGGGCGAGGTGGCGACTCGGGAGCCGAAGACGATCCACGGCGACGATCTCGCCGCCAAGGCGCTCGAAGTGATGGAGACGTGGCAGATCACGAGCCTCGTGATCGTCGACGGTGAGAGCCGACCCATCGGCCTCATCCACATGCACGACATCCTGCGAGCGAAAATCGTCTAGCGTCCGCCGTTTTCTCTTCTCTCCTCCGGTGGGCTGTGATAGGCTGGTACCGAAATTGCATCTAGGGACTACGCTGCGACTCATGACATTGCACAAACCCCGGTTGAGCGATCCCAGGCGCCTCGCCGGCCTGATTCTGGTCGTCGTGGCCGTGTTCGTGGTCGCGGTGGCCGGCACGCTGGTCGCGAAGAGCCGGACAGCGCGTGTCGAGGCCACGGGCGGGGCGACCTCGAGCGCCGATCTCCGGATCAAGGAGGTCGAGCTGGAGGAAGTGTCCGGTGGCGTGCGCTGGCGGCTCCGGGCCGAGCAGGCGCTCGTGTTCGAGCCGGAAGGGCGCACAGCCCTCAAGAAGATCGCGGTGGACGTCTTCGAGCGCGAGCGCTCGTGGACGATGGTCGGCGAGGAAGGGGACCTGTTCCACCAGACGGGCAACGTGGAGATCCGGCGGAACGTCGTGCTGACCTCGAGCGACGGCTTCCGGCTCGAGACGAGCGTGCTCCAGTGGCAGGGCGCCGAGCGGCGACTCTGGACCGACGCGCCCGTGCGTCTCTCGCGTGACGGCGCGGTGGTGAGCGGCACGGCGCTCGACGTGCGCATGCGGAACGACACGACGACGGTGGCCGGGCGCGTCCGCGCGACGTTTACCGGGACCCCGACGCGATGAGGCGTCGGGTCGCACTCGCCGCGGCGGCGGCGCTCGGGCTCGTCGCCCTCGCGATTCCCGCGCGCGTCCCGGCGCAGGCGCCGGCGTCGTCCGTCGCCAAGGCCAAGGGGGACGGGAACCAGCCCCTCACCGTGGACGCCGACCGAATGGAGCGGTTGGGGAAGGAAAGCCTGGTCATCTTCACCGGCAACGTCGTCGCCCGGCAGAACAACTCGGTCCAGTACGCCGATCGGATGGAGGTCTACCTCGCCGAGAAGGGCGACCGCGTGCTGCGGACCGTCTCGACGGGCGGCGTGCGCATCATCACGCGTGATTGTCGCACCGCCACGGCCGCCCGTGCCGAGTACCTCGATCTCGAGCAGCGCGTGGTCCTCATCGGCAACGCGCGCGTCTGGCAGAACGACAACGTCGTGAGCGGTGACACCATCACGATCGATCTCTCCGAGGACCGCTCGGTCGTCCAGGGGGGCAGGCAGGAACGGGTCAAGGCCGTCTTCTACCCCCGCGAGGAAGGCAAGCAGAACGGGCAGGGGCGCACGCCCGGCGAGTCGTGCAACAACTGACGGGACGGACCTGAGGGGATGGAAGGGCTCGTCGCGCAAGGGCTGGTCAAGTGGTTCAAGAGCCGCAAGGTCGTCGACAACGTGTCGCTCGACATCCAGCGTGGAGAGGTCGTCGGTCTGCTGGGCCCGAACGGCGCCGGGAAGACGACATCGTTCTACATGATGGTGGGCCTCCTGCCGACCGACGGCGGCCGGATCTTCCTCGAGGGAGAAGAGATCTCGCGTCTGCCCATGTACCAGCGCTGCCGCATGGGCGTCGGCTACCTCCCGCAGGAGTCGTCGGTCTTCCGCAAGCTCACCGTCGAGGAGAATCTCCTGGCGATCCTCGAGACGCTCGAGCTGACGCGCGGCGAGCGACGACAGCGTGCGCGTGAGCTCCTCGCCGAGCTCGGGTTGACGGCGCTGGCGGCCTATCCGGCTTACACGCTCTCCGGCGGCGAGCGGCGACGCCTCGAGATCACCCGGGCGCTCGTCACGGACCCGCAGTACCTCCTGCTCGACGAGCCCTTCACGGGCATCGACCCGATCGCGATCGGGGACATCCAGGAGATCGTCGGCCGCCTGCGGGAGCGCGGCATCGGCATCCTCGTCACGGACCACAACGTGCGCGAGACGCTCGCGATCACCGATCGCGCGTACATCCTCTACGACGGCAAGATTCTCGTGTCCGGCACCGCCACCGAGATCGCCACCAACCCGGTCGCGCGCGAGATCTACCTCGGCGACCGGTTCGCGCTTTAGGCCCGGGGGAGCGCCAGCCCATGGCCATGGAAGCGCGCCTCTCGCTCCGGCAGAGCCAGCGGGTCGTCATGACCCCGCTGCTCCAGCAGGCCATCCAGCTCCTGCAGCTCTCCACGCTCGAGCTCCAGGAGGTCGTGCAGAAGGAACTCCTCGAGAACCCGCTGTTGGAAGAGATGCCGGTGGACGGCGCCGAGACGCCAGAGGCGGGCGAGGCCACGCCGAGCGCCGAGGCGACGCCGGCGCCGACGGTGGAGCCGATCACCGTCGATCCGCCGCCGACCGCCGAACGACAGACGGACGAGCTGCCGTTCGACCCGATCTCCGTGATGTTCGACGAGCCGGAGGAGCGCTCCCTCGTCGCGCAGGAGGAGCGGGAGGACGTCCCGTTCGAGAACATGGTGCGCTCGGTCTCGTCGCTCGCCGACCACCTCGAGGAGCAACTCCGCTTCGCCACCGAGGACCCGGCGGCCCGGCGGATTGGCGCCGAGATCATCGGCAACCTCGACGAGGACGGGTACCTTCGCGCGGAGCTCCAGGAGATCGCCCAGCGGTGCGCCGCGACGCCCGAGGAGGTCGAGCGCGTCCTGACCGAGATGATCCAGAAATTCGACCCGATCGGGGTTGGCGCGCGCACGATCTCGGAGTGCCTCCTGCTCCAGCTGCGGTCGAACCCGCCCGTCGACCCGGTGTCCGTCGAGATCGTCGAGCGGCACTTCGAGGACCTGAGCCGCCGCCGTTACGCGGACATCGCGCGGGCGTTGAAGCTGTCGGCCGACCGGATCATGGAGTCGGTCGAAGAGATCATGGCGCTCGAGCCCAAGCCCGGCCGCCGCTTCGGCGGCAACGACTCGCGCTACATCGTGCCGGACGTCTTCGTCTACAAGCTCGGGAGCGACTACACGGTCGTGCTGAACGAGGAGGGGATTCCGCGCCTGCGCGTGAACTCCCTCTACCGCTCGCTGCTCCGGAGCTCCGGCGACGAGGCCCGCCAGTACGTCGAGCAGAAGTTGCGCTCGGCCCTCTGGCTCATCAAGTCGGTCGACCAACGGCAGCGCACCCTGCGCAAGGTCACCCAGTCCATCGTGAAGTTCCAGCGCGAGTTCCTCGACAAGGGCCTGCCCTACCTCCGGCCCCTGGCGCTCCGGGACGTCGGCGAAGACATCAGCATGCACGAGTCCACGATCAGCCGCGTGACGACCAACAAGTATGTCGAGACCCCCCAGGGGCTGTTCGAGCTCAAGTTCTTCTTCCACAGCGGCATCGCCTCCGGGGATGGCGAGATGGTCTCCTCCGTCTCGGTGAAGAAGATGATCCAGGATCTCCTGGGGAACGAGGACGCCACCAAGCCCCTGTCCGACCAGGAGGTCGCCGGGATCCTCAAGGGCCGCGGCCTCACGATCGCCCGGCGCACCGTGGCGAAGTACCGGGAGGAGCTCGGCATCCTGCCCTCGCACCAGCGCCGGCTCCAGCCACGCAAGCGGTGAGGGAGTCGGCGGGTTCCGGCGTCCGGGCCGTGGACGAGCGTCTGTCCTTCGTCTTCATCACCGGGCTCAGCGGCGCCGGGAAGAGCTACGCGATCAAGTGCTTCGAGGACATGGGCTTCTTCTGTGTCGACAACCTGCCCACGACGCTCATTCCAACCTTCGCTGATCTGATCGCGCGGTCGGGCCAGACGATCCGGCGGGTGGCGCTGGGCGTGGACGTCCGGGAGGGGGAGTACCTTTCCCACCTGCTCGACGCGATCCACGAGCTCAAGACGCGCGGCCATCCCGTCGAGGTCCTCTTCCTCGAGGCGAGCGAGGAGAGTCTCGTCCGGCGGTACCATGAGACCCGCCGCCGCCACCCGCTGGCGGTCGATGGCAACGTTCTCGAGGGCATCCGCGCCGAGCGCAAGGCGATGTCGCACCTGCGCGAGATCGCCGACCGGATCGTCGACACCTCGGGGCTGACCGTCCACCGACTCAAGGAGCTCCTCGTCGAGCACTACGTCACGCCCCGGACGCGGCCGGGCCTCGCCGCCCTGCTCGTGTCGTTCGGCTTCAAGCACGGCGTCCCGTTCGACGCCGACCTGGTCTTCGACGTGCGCTTCCTGCCGAACCCGCACTTCGTCCCGGGGCTCCGAACCTTCGACGGGCGCGACGCGCGTGTGCGAGAGTTCGTCCTCGACAATCCGGAGGGCCGAGAGCTCCTCGAGCACCTCAAGAGCTTTCTCAAGTTCCTGCTCCCGCGCTACGAGCGCGAGGGCAAGGCCTATCTGACGATCGCGATCGGCTGCACCGGGGGCCGCCATCGCTCGGTGACGCTGGCAGAAGAGCTCCGAGGGTTCCTCGACGAGCTCGGTTACGCGCCGAACGTCGTCCACCGCGATCTGGAGAAAGAGTAGAGGCCCGTGCCGCATGACCGGCTGGCGTTCTGCTTCGGGATCCACAACCACCAGCCGATCGGGAACTTTGACCACGTGCTCGTCGAGGCGACGGAGCGCGCCTACCGTCCGTTTCTCGAACGCCTGCATGCGCGGTCCGAGATCCGGCTCGTCGTGCACTGCACGGGCAGCCTCCTCGAGTGGCTGCGCGAGCGCGCGCCCGGGACCTTCGACCTGCTCGTCGCGCTCGCCGGGCGCGGCCAGGTCGAGTTGCTGACGGGCGGATTCTACGAGCCCATCCTCGCCGTCCTGCCGGACCACGACAAGTTCGGCCAGATCGAGCGCCTCACCGCCTTCCTCAAGACGCACGTCGGGATCCGCCCGCGCGGCATGTGGCTCGCCGAGCGCGTGTGGGAGCCGCACCTGCCGCGCGTGCTGGTCGAGGCCGGCGTCGAGTACGTGCTCGTGGACGACCGCCACTTCGCCCTGGCCGGCCTCGATCCCGAGGCGCTCGGAGGGTATTACCTCACCGAGGACCAGGGCACCCGGCTTCGCGTCTTCCCGATCAGCCAGCGGCTCCGCTATCTGATTCCGTTCGCCGAGGTCGAGGCGAGCCTCGAGTATCTCGCCACCCGGCGCGGCAAGGTTCCGGCGGTGACGATGGTGGACGACGGCGAGAAGTTCGGCGTCTGGCCGGGCACGCACGCGCACGTGTACGAGAAGGGATGGCTCGACCGGTTCTTCGACCGTCTCCTTGCGACCGAGTGGCTCGACCTCGCCACGCTCTCCGATGTCGTGGACCGGGTGGAGGCGACGGCCCCCGTCTACCTGCCGACGGCCTCGTACCGCGAAATGGGAGAGTGGGCACTCCCCCTGGCCGCTCAGCGAAGGCTCGAGCGCGCCAAGCACGACCTCGAGCGGCTCGGCGGCGGCGACGCGGACGCCGACCTCCTGCGCGGCGGCTTCTGGCGTACCTTCCTGGTGAAGTACCCCGAGGTAGCGGACACCTACTGGAAGATGCTCCGCCTGTCGGGCGCGGTCCGTGGGGCCCTGGCGCGAGCCCCGCACGACGGCCGCCTCACAGAGGCGCAGGTCGCGCTCTGGCGGGGCCAGGCCAACGACGCCTACTGGCACGGGGTGTTCGGCGGCTGCTATCTGCCGCACCTCCGTCGTGCCGTGAAGAGCGCCCTCCTCGAGTGCGAGCGCCGTCTCATCGAGTCGGGCGCCCTGCCCACACCCGCGTGGACACGCGAGGACGGCAACGGCGACGGGCGGGAGGAGGTCTACGTGAGAACGCGGGAGCTCACGCTCACGCTCAACCCGGCGCTGGGTGGCGCGATCACCGAGCTCGGCTACCTCGGGCGCGACCTCGACGTGGGCGACGTGCTGGCGCGCCGTCCCGAGATCTATCACGCCGAGGTTCGCGCGGGGAGTCGGCGGGACGGCGGGGCGGGGGTGAAAACCATCCACGACGCGCCCGCGCCGAAGGAGGCCGGGCTCGAGGCGCTGCTCGCCTACGACGAGGTCCGCCGCGGCTCACTCCTGGACGGCTGGTTCGACGCCGGCACGACGCCGCTCGACCCCGTGTCGCCCTGGGAGCGCGCGCTCCTCGCGCTCCCGGGCGAGCCGCTTGGCTGCACGACGCGGGAGGTGGGCGGCGCCATCGCCGTCACGTTCACCCGCGGCGCCGAGGCCCCCGTGAGCGTCGAGAAGGCGGTCACGATCCGTGAGGCAACCGTCGAGGTGCGATACCGGCTCACCGCGCCGGCCGCCACACCTGTGGCGGGGCGCTGGGCCGTCCAGTGGAACCTGGCGCTCACAGCGGGGGACGCCCCGGGCCGGTACCTGACCGCGACCGGCCGGCCATCGCTCGGCAGCACAGGCCGCGAGCGGGACGCGGCGGGCGTGGCCCTCGTCGACGAATGGATTGGCGTACGCGCGCGCCTCGCGTGGGCGCCCGCCGCCGAGCTCGCATGGGGCCCGGTCCAGACCGTGTCGGTGTCCGAGGCCGGCTTCGAGCGGATCTACCAGGGGACGGCGGTCCTCGTCGTCTGGCCGGTCGGGCTCCGCGCTGGCGAGACGCGCGAGCTCGTCGCCTCGATCACGCTGGAGCGGCTGTGAACCTCGACGACCCGCGCGCCGGGCAGCAGGGCGATCCCCACCGTGTGGCGGAGATCCTGAGCGCCTTTCCGGCCCAGTGCCGTGCGGCGCAGGCGCTCTGCAGCGAACCGCCCCTTCCGCGCCTGCGTCCGTCGCTGATCATCATCGCCGGAATGGGGGGCTCGGCGAGCGGCGCCGACCTCCTGGCGGCCTCGGGCCTCCCGCGGCTCGACGTCCCCATCCTCGTGCACCGGGGGTACGGCCTCCCCCTGACCGCGGGCAAGGATGCCCTCGTCGTCGCCGTGTCGTACTCCGGCGACACGGCGGAGGTACTGTCGGCGGCGGACACGGCGCTCGCGTACGGCGTCCCCGTCGTGACGCTCAGCGGGGGCGGGCGCCTCGGGGAGCTCGCGACGTCGCGCCGGCTCCCCCACGTGCGCCTGCCCGGCGGGCTCATGCCGCGCATGGCGCTCGGCTACCTGTTCTTCGCTCTGGCGCGGGTCCTCACCGACGTCGACCTGCGCGTCGCGACGGATGCGGAGCTCTCGGAGGTGGTGACTAGCCTCGAGTCCCTCGCGCACGAGCTCGGGCCGGCCCGCGCGACGGCGCAGAACGAGGCCAAGCGGCTCGCGCTGGCGATCGGCGATCGGCTCCCGGCGATCTACGGCGGGCCGGCGACGGGCGCGGTCGCGTACCGCTGGAAGACGGACCTCGAGGAGAACGCCAAGCTCCTGGCGCTGGCCGGAACGGTGCCCGAGATGAACCACAACGAGATCGAGGCCTGGCGCGGGCCCGCCGCGCGCAGCCGCCACCTCGTCTTCCTCCGCGAGGACGGCGAGCCCCATGAGATCGCTCGACGCTTCGCTATGCTCCACGACCTGATCGTTCCGGCCGCCGGGGGCGTCAGCGAGTGCTGGGCGCGCGGGACGGGCCCGGCGGCACGGCTCCTGGCGCTCGCCTATGTCGGAATGTGGGTGAGCTACTACGCGGCACTCGCGCGCGGGGTGGATCCGTGGCCGGTACCGCTGCTCGACGAGGTGAAGCGGCGACTCGCGTGAGGCCTGTGCGCTCCCGTGTTGAGGCGCACGGAGTGACCGTGTTAGAGTGGCACAATTCGACTGCGATGCGCGGAGGATGCGATGGCGCGTGACGAATACCTGTTCACGTCGGAGTCGGTGACCGAGGGTCACCCCGACAAGATCGCCGACCAGATCTCCGACGCGGTCCTGGACGCGATCATCAGCCAGGACCCGACGGGCCGCGTGGCGTGCGAGTGCCTGCTGACGACGGGGCTCGTCGTCGTGGCGGGCGAGATCACAACCTCCTGTTACGTGGACATCCCGCGCATCGCGCGCGACACGATCCGCGGGGTCGGCTACACACGCGCCAAGTTCGGGTTCGACTACGAGACGTGCGGCATCATCACGGCGATCGACGAGCAGTCATCGGACATCGCGATGGGCGTCGACGCGCTCGGCGCTGGCGACCAGGGGCTGATGTTCGGCTACGCGTGCACCGAGACGCCGGAGCTGATGCCGCTGCCCATCATGCTCGCGCACAGGCTGGTGATGCGGCTCGCCGAGGTCCGGCGAAATGGCATCCTCGACTACCTGCGCCCGGACGGCAAGTCGCAGGTCACGGTCCGCTACGTCGACGGCCAGCCGCGGGCCGTCGAGACGGTCGTCGTGTCGTGCCAGCACAGCCCCGACGTCACGACCGAGCGGATTCGCGCGGAGGTGGTCGAGCACGTGATCGTCCCCACCATGCCCCTCGAGATCCTCGACCCCAAGGCGTGCGTCTTCCACGTGAATCCGACGGGCCGATTCGTGACCGGCGGGCCGATGGGGGACACGGGGCTCACCGGACGCAAGATCATCGTCGACACCTACGGGGGGTCGTGCCCGCACGGCGGCGGCGCGTTCTCGGGGAAGGACCCGACCAAGGTGGATCGGTCGGCGTGCTACATGGCGCGCCACGTCGCCAAGAACATCGTCGCGGCGGGTCTCGCCGCCCGCGCGCAGGTCCAGGTCGCGTACGCGATCGGCGTCGCCGAGCCCGTGTCGATCATGGTCGACACGTTCGGCACGGGCAAGGTGTCGAACGCCGTCCTCGAGAAGCTGATCCGCCGCCACTTCGATTTCACCCCGGGCGGGATCATCAAGTACCTGAATCTCCGCCGACCGATCTACAAGCAGACGGCCGCCTACGGGCATTTCGGGCGGTCGGAGCCCGCGTTCACCTGGGAACGGACCGACCGCGCGAAGGACCTGCGCGACGACGCGGGTGTTTAACATCGGAGGGAGCGGCTTCACAGGCGCGCCCTAAGGGCGCGACGGCCCCCTCCGAGGCCTCCCCCAAAGGGTCCGATTGCGCCGGCGAGGCCGGCGCTCGAAGCGGTGGATTCACGCGTCCGCGGAGGACTCGGGCTTGAATCCCGGACGAAAGGACGAAGCGCCGCATGGTTGAGCACGACGTCAAGGACATCGCGCAGGCCGCCGCGGGGCGGCTCAAGATCGAATGGGCCGAGCAGTCGATGCCGGTCTTGCGGCAGGTGCGTGAGCGCTTCGCCAAGGAACAGCCGCTCAAGGGCATTCGCCTCGGTGCGTGTCTGCACGTCACCACGGAGACCGCGGTGCTCATGCTGACGCTCAAAGCCGGCGGCGCCCAACTGGCGCTGTGCGCCTCCAACCCGCTCTCCACACAGGACGACACCGCCGCGGCGCTCGTGAAGGAGTACGACATCGCCGTGTACGCGCACAAGGGCGAGGATCACGCCCGCTACTACCGGCACATCGAGGCGGTGCTGACGACGCGTCCCCAGGTGACCATGGATGATGGCGCCGACCTCATCTCCCAGCTGCACGGCGCCCGTCGCGATCTCCTCGGCGACATCATCGGCGGCACGGAGGAGACGACCACGGGCGTGATCCGCCTCCGCTCCATGGAGCGCGATGGGGTGCTCGCGTTCCCCGTCATCGCCGTGAACGACGCCGACACCAAGCATCTCTTCGACAACCGCTACGGGACTGGCCAGTCGACGATCGACGGTATCCTGCGCGCGACCAATATTCTCCTCGCCGGCCGCACCGTCGTCGTCGCGGGCTACGGAATGTGCGGCCGGGGCGTGGCGGCGCGCGCCAAGGGCATGGGCGCCCACGTGATCGTCACGGAAGTCGAGCCTCTGCGGGCGCTCGAGGCCGTGATGGACGGGTTCCCGGTGATGCCGATGGCGAGGGCGACGGAGGTGGGCGACGTTTTCGTGACCGTGACCGGCAACACCTCCATCATCCGACGTGAGCACTTTCAGCGGATGAAGGACGGCGCGATCCTCGCCAACTCCGGCCACTTCAACGTCGAGATCGAGTTGGATCCGCTCGCACAGCTCGCCACGGGCCGTCGCGCCGTGCGCCCGTTCGTCGAGGAGTTCACGCTCCCTGACGGACGGCGGCTCTACGTCCTCGGCGAGGGACGCCTCATCAACCTGGCCGCCGCCGAGGGGCATCCCGCGGCCGTCATGGACATGAGCTTCGCGAACCAGGCCCTGGCCGCCGAGTACATGGTCAAACACGGTCGGAGCCTGGCAAAGAAGGTGCACGGCGTGCCACGCGAGATCGACCGCGAGATCGCCCGCCTCAAGCTCGCGTCGATGGGCGTAGAGATCGACGAGCTGACGGCCGAGCAGCGCGCGTACCTGACGTCCTGGACCCACGGCACCTGAGCGTCCGCGCCGGCGCGCCATGAACCGCGGCCAGCCGATCGGGCTGCTGCTCCTCCTGTTCCTGGCCCTCGGCCTCGTCGCGCAGCTCGTTCCGCTCTACACCGACTGGCTCTGGTTCCAGGAGGTCGGCTATACCGCGGTCTTCACCACGACGCTCGCGCTCCGCGGAGCCCTCTTCACGGGCCTGGCGCTCAGCGTCCTCGTCTTCCTCTACGTCAACCTGACCCTGGCCGCGCGGACCGCCGCGCCCGACGTGATCTGGGAGCTCGAGGACCAGCTCGGCCTGCCGGGGCGGGTGGTGATCGAGCCGCTGATCCGGCGCTTCCTGCCCGTCGTGCTCTTCGTGATCGCGCTGGTGGCGGGGCTGCGCGCGACCGTCCACTGGGAGACGCTGCTCGGCTATCTCAACGCCATCGAGTTCGGCGGGACGGACCCGCTGTTCGGCCGTGACCTCGCGTTCTTCGTCTTCATCCTACCGTTCTGGCGGCTCCTGTACGGCTGGGCGATCACGATGGTCGTGAGCACGATCATCTTGACCCTCGTCGTCTACATCCTGCAGCGGAGCCTGGTCCTCACGACACGCGGTCCGCGACTGGCGGCCGGCGCTCGGACGCATCTGCTCGCGCTCGGCGCGCTGGCGCTGGCGCTGAAGGCCGGCGGCTTCTGGCTCGACCGGTTCGAGCTGGTCTTCTCTCCCCGCGGGACCGTGTTCGGTGCCTCGTACACGGACATCCACGCGTCGCTCCCCGCGCTCGGCGTGCTCGCGGTGGTGAGCGGTGTCGCCGCCCTGGCGTGTCTCGCGCAGATCGCGCGCCCGGGCCTCCGCCTCCTGGCGGTCGGCCTGATCGTTCTCGGGCTGGTCTGGGTGATCGGCCTCGGCATCTACCCCGCGCTGCTGCAGCGGTTCAGCGTGACGCCGAACGAGCTCGTCGCCGAGCGACCGTTCATCGAGCACAACATCCGGATGACACGCCAGGCGTACGGGCTCGACCGGATCGAGGAGCGGAGCTTCCCGGCCGACGAGACTCTCGACGCCCGCGCCCTCGAGCGGAACGCGCCGACGATCGAGAACATCCGGCTCTGGGACCACCGCCCGCTCCTGCGGACCTTCGGGCAGCTCCAGGAGATCCGGACGTACTACAAGTTCGTGGACGTCGACAACGACCGGTACACGATGAACGGCGAGTACAAGCAGCTCATGCTCTCGACCCGCGAGCTCTCGTACGCGCACCTGCAATCGCGCATCTGGATCAACGAGCACCTGACGTTCACCCACGGGTACGGCGTCGTCGTCGGACCCGTGAACCGGATCACGCCCGAGGGGCTGCCCGAGTTCCTGGTGAAGGACATCCCGCCGCAGTCGACCGGCGGCTTCCCGGCGATCACGCGCCCCGAGATCTATTTCGGCGAGGTGTCGAACGAATACGCCCTCGTGCGCACGCGACAGCGGGAGCTGAACTACCCGTCGGGCGACCAGAACGTCTACACGACCTACGCCGGCACGGGCGGGATCCCCATCGGCACCTTTCTCCGCAAGCTCCTGTTCGCGGTCCGCTTCGGCGAGATCAAGATCCTCCTCGCCAATGACCTCACCGCCGAGAGCCGGATCATGATCCACCGCGCCATCGTGCCGCGGGTCCGTCAGATCACGCCGTTCTTTCGATTCGACCGTGACCCCTATATGGTCGTCACCGACGACGGGCGGCTCGTGTGGATGCTCGACGGCTACACGACGACGACGCGATACCCTTACTCCGACCCGGTCCCCGGTGTCGGCAACTACGTGCGGAACTCCGTAAAGGTGACCATCGACGCGTACCACGGGGCGGTGCGGTATTACCTCGCGGATCTGACCGACCCGATCGTCCGCGCCTACTCGCGCGCGTTCCACGGGCTCTTCCAGCCCCTCGACGCGATGCCCGCGGACCTGCGCGCGCACCTCCGCTACCCCGAGGACTTCTTCGCCATCCAGGCGCGGAAGTACGCCACGTACCACATGCGCGATCCCCAGGTGTTCTACAACAAGGAGGACCTCTGGACCGTGCCTCCGCGGACCATCGACGGGCGTGAGCGGGAGATGGAGCCGTACTACACGATCATGCGGCTGCCGGGGGAGAAGAAGGAGGAGTTCATCCTCCTCACGCTCTACAACCCGAGCCGGCGCGACAACATGATCGCCTGGCTCGCCGCGCGCTCGGACCCGCCGAACTACGGCAAGCTGCTCGTCTACGACTTCCCCAAGCAGAAGCTGGTCTTCGGCCCACGGCAGATCGACGCGCGGATCGACCAGGACCCGGTGATCTCGCAGCAGTTGTCGCTCTGGAACCAGCGCGGCTCCACGGTGATCCGCGGCTCGCTGCTGGCGATCCCGATCGACCAGTCGCTGATCTACGTCCAGCCGCTCTATCTAGCCGCGTCGGAGCAAGGCGCCCTGCCCGAGCTCCGCCGCGTGATCGTCTCTTACGGCAATCAGATCGCGATGGAGCCGACGCTCCAGCAGTCGCTCGCGCGCATCTTCGGCGGCCGCGCCCCGGGTCCGGCGCGCGCGGTGGGGGCGCTGCCCCCGACGGCGCTCGAGGCGGCAGCGACGCGCCAGCTCGCCCAGCGGGCGTGGGAGATCTGGAGCCGAGCCCAAGACGCCCTCCGGCGAGGGGACTGGGCGACCTACGGGGCCGAGCAGAAGCGGCTGGAAGAGACGCTCCGGACGCTTACAGAGTCCAAGTAGCCGCTTCGAGCGGATTCTCGGCGCGCTCGATCCGCGGGTCACTCGTGGGGGTGTCGAGCGCGGGCTGTGCCCGCGCAACCGGAGTCGGACGCGGCCGCCGCGGGTGACCGGTGGGGGGTGTCGGGGGGAGCGGCGCCGCTCCCCCCGACCTAGACTAAGTCCGGGCGCGGAGGAAGAGCGAGACACCGATCCCGAGGAAGATGATGTTCGCCGTCCACGCGGCGAGGAGCGGGGGCAGGAGATCGGCGCGGGCGAAGGCGAGCGCGACGTAGTGCACGACGAGGTAGCCGGCCATGATCGCGAGCGCGAGGCCGACGCCGAAGAGCCGCCCACCGCGCGGTGACTGGAGCGCGAAGGGAATCGCCACGAGAACCATAACCAGGTTGACGAGCGGGAACGAGAGTTTCGCGTACAGCTCGACGAGATACTTGCGGACCTGGAAGCCCGCCGCCTCGAGCTGAGCCACGTAGTCCTTGAGCTCGAGGTAGCTCATGGACGTCACCGGCTTCTGGATTCGGATGAAGTCGTCGATCTCCTCTTTGGTGTCGAGCGCGGTCCACACGAACGGCACCGTCTGCACCTTCCCGTCGGGACTGAGCTCCCGAAACGCGCCCTCGCTGAGCTCCCAGCCCACCGGCGTCCAGTGGGCGCGCCGTGCGTCGAGGCGGTCGACCAGGCGAAACTCGCGGTCCACCTCGAGGATCGTGACGCCGTACATATCGTTCGTCCCCGGGTGGAGGAGCTCCACGCGGAAGAAGCGGCTGTCGGAGCTGCGCACCCACAGATGGAGCCGCGACTGCAGATGCCGCGGCGCCTGGCCGCGGATCTTCACGCGGTCCACTTCCTCGCCGCGCTCGTTCAGCACGGGCAGCACCAGCTCCTGGAAGAGCCCCGCGCCGATCGCCGCGGCGATCCCGAGGCCCACGATCGGGACGCTCACGCGGTAGAGGCTCACGCCGGCCGCCTTCAGGGCGGTCAGCTCGTGGTGCTTCGAGAGCGTCAGATAGAGGAAGATCGTCGCGACCAGCACGATCGCGGGGAGTGCCTCGTGGAGCGCGGCCGGGACACGGTAGGCGAAGTGCTCGGCGATGTACAGGAGTGGCGGCTTGATCCGGAGGTATCGGTCGAGCGTCTGCAGGAGGTCGATGACCACGAAGAGGACGGCCGCCACGGCAAGCCCGAATCCCGTGAAGGTCAGGTACTCGCGGACGAGATAGCGGTCGACGATGTGCGTCGAGTGACGTGCCGGGTGTGACTCGTGGTGCCGACCGTGGCGCATCGGGTGGCGCGGCTCCCGACCGCCGAGCGCCTCCAGCAGGCGCCACAGGAGCGGCAGCGCGGGCGGGCGCCACTCGCGGGCCGTTGCCACGAGAAAGCCCCCACCGACGAGGGTGAAGAGCGCGTTCGGCGCCCAGATGGCGATCCCCGCGGGGACCTGCAGCCGGAGCGCCGCGCCCTCGAGCGACGTCATGACGAGGTAGTAGGTGAGGAGGATCGCGAAGCTCCCCGCGAAGGCAACCGACCGGCCACCGCGATGCGAGCGGATCGCGAGCGGGAACGCGACGAGCGCGAAGACTAGCGCCGCGAGGGGGAGCGCGAAGCGCTTGTGGAGCTCGATCAGGTAGGGCGCGCGCCCGTGCCGGTCGGCCCGGAGGTCTGCGACCCGCGCGGCGAGCTCGGCGAGCGTCAGGTCCTTCTCCGGCTTCTCGATACGCGGCGCGCCCTTCAGCGGGGAGTCCACTGACAGGTTCAGGTCGTAGACCCCGAAGAGGGTGTAGCGGTAGCGGGCGGCGCTCGCCGCACCACCCGACGTCGCGTCCTTCGACAGGCCCTTGGGCGGGTCCGCCGGCATCACGTCGGCCTCGCTCACGGCACCGTTCAACAGGCGGAGCGTGATACGGCGGTCCAGCTCGTCGGTCAGGAGCCTTCCCTCGCGCGCCGTGATGATGCGAGAGAGCTTCGGGTCGCGCTCGTCGGAGACGAGGAGCCCGCGCAGGGCGACCTGCGAGGCGCTCACGTCCTCGACGTAGATGATCACGTCTCCGAAGGTCGTGTTGAAGACACGCTCCTGGAGCCCGCTCGCCGCACGGGCCTGGACGATCCTGAACAGCTGGCGCTGGAACTCCCGATTCGCCAGCGGGTTCACGGCGAGCGTGAGGCCGGCCGTGACCCCAGTGATGACCAGGGCGACCGCGAGCACGGGTCGGAACAGGCGGAACGCGCTCACCCCCGCCGCTTTGAGCGCGATGATCTCGAGATCGCCGGCCAGGCGACCGCCAGCCAGGAGGATCGCGATCAGGAGCGCCATGGGCAGGGTGTGGGCGAGGAAGGACGGGAGCATGTAGACGAGGAGCTGGACGACCAGGTAGAACGGCACGCCCTTCGTCACGACCAAGTCGGTCAGGTGATAGATCCGGTCGATGATGAGGAAGAACGTGAAGAGGGCCCCGCCGAAGGCGAAGGGCGGGATGAGTTCGCTCACGATGTACCGGTCGAGGACGAGCGACCTCACCGCTCTGTTGTACCATAGCCACGTGGACCGGCCCTCGCGAGAGCTCCTGACGGTCGCGCTCGTCCTCGCGGCGCTCGCCGGCCTCGGCGGCGCCGCCGTCGGCGCGGCGGGCGTGCCCGACCGCCTCGACCGGTTCCGCGAGCTCGCGCTCGCCCGGCAGGCCCGGGCCCAGACGGGCGGGGAGCTGACGGCCGACGCCTATCGCGAGATGTACGCGCTGCTCGACGAGGAGATCGTGGAGAGCCTCGCGAGCGGCGGACCGTTCGCGTCTCCTGGATTCCTCCAGGAGCGCCTCGACGCCTTCGGCGACGTGTGGGGTGGCGCCCTGCTCGGCGTCGTCGGCGTCGACCGCCTGGTCGTGGGCGCGTTCCGGCTCGCGGATGCACCGGGCGTGAGCACGGTCCGCGTCTACGGGCGCCTCCGCGGCGAGGCCGCGCTGCTCGCGACGATCCATCGTGAGGGCCATCCCGTCGTCTACCCCGCCGCCCCCGCGCCGGACGGCGCGCCGCAGTTCGTCACCGCGTGGGAGGGCGCGTCGTCAGGACGCGGCACGCGCGCGCTTCGCCTCGAGCTCGCGCGCCAGGCGGGCGACTCGGTCCGCGTCGTGTGGTCCACGGCGGAGCTCTTCCCTCAGGGGTTGGTCGCACGCTCCTACACGGTCCGGCCGAAGGAGATCCGGGTGCGCTACGAGCTGCGCTATCCGGGCTGGACGCCCGGATGCGACGCGCAGACCGAGGGCGAAGACGTCTACCGACTGGCCACCGACACGGGCGTCTTCGCGCGGCCGACCCGCACGTACCATCAGCCCTGGCACCAGGAGCTCCACGCCGCCGTCTGGCGCCTCCTCGAGGCGCTCAGCGTCGGCGACGAGGCGACGCTCGCGGCGCTCGTGCCCGACGCCCGGCTCAGGCGGCGCCTCCCGCCGGAGCTCCGCGCCGAGCCCGCGTGTGACGCACCGGAAGACGGTCCGACGCCTCGCACGGTGTCGGTTCCGGCCTCGGAGGGCCGCACGCCGTGGGAGCTCGTCTTCCGGCGGACGGCGGACGGCTGGCGTCTCACGCGCGCAACGCAGGTGCTGCCGTGAGCCAGCCCGGGGCGCCGATCCCCGACCGCTACGAGCCGTCCGACGTCGAGAAGCGCTGGTATCCCGTCTGGGAGGCACGCGGCTACTTCCGCGGTGATCCGGCCGCGGCGGGCAAGACGTTCTCGATCGTCATCCCGCCGCCCAACGTGACGGCGGCGCTCCACTGGGGCCATGCGCTGAACAACACGCTCCAGGACGTGCTCGTCCGGATGAAGCGGATGGACGGCTTCAACACGCTCTGGCTGCCGGGGACGGACCACGCGTCGATCGCCGTCCACGTCATTCTGGACCGCCAGCTCGCCGCCGAGGGAAAGACGCGGCACGACGTCGGCCGCGAGGCCTTCCTGGAGCGCGCCTGGCGGTGGAAGGAGGAGACGGGCGGCGCCATCATCCGCCAGCTCAAGCGCCTCGGCGCTTCATGCGACTGGTCGCGCGAGCGCTTCACGATGGACCCGGGCCTGTCGCGGGCCGTGCGCGAGGCGTTCGTGCGGCTCTGGGAAGAGGGCTTGATCTACCGCGACGACTACATCGTCAACTGGTGCCCGCGGTGCCAGACCGTGCTCTCCGACCTCGAGGTCGAGCGCGAAGAGCGCGACGCCGAGTTCGTCTATATCAAATACGGGCCGTTGACGCTCGGGACGGTGCGCCCAGAGACCAAGCTCGGTGACACGGGCCTCGCCGTGCACCCCAAGGACAGGCGCTACGCCCAGTACGTCGGCAAGACGCTCGAGGTTCCGTCGGTCGACGGGACGGTGTCGATCCGGGTCGTCGCCGACGAGGCGGTGGACCCCAAGTTCGGCACCGGCGTCATCAAGGTCACGCCCGGGCACGACCCGGTCGACTTCGAGATCGGGAAGCGCCACGGCTTGCCGATCCGCACCGTGATCGGGTTCGATGGCCGGATGACGGCGGCCGCCGGCCGCTACGCCGGGCTCGATCGGTTCGAGTGTCGGAAGCGGATCGTCGACGACATGAAGGCCCTCGGGCTGGTCGAACGGATCGAGCCCTATCGCCATACCGTGGGCGTCTGCTATCGCTGCAAGACCGTCGTCGAGCCGCTCGTGTCCAAGCAGTGGTGGGTGCGCACGAAGCCGTTGGCGGAGCCCGCGATCAAGGCGGTTCGCGACGCTCGGATCAAGATCATCCCGAGGAGCTGGACGAAGACCTACGACCACTGGATGGAGAACATCCGTCCCTGGTGCATCTCGCGCCAGCTCTGGTGGGGTCACCGGATCCCCGCCTGGTACTGCGATCGCTGCGACACGGTCCACGTCACCCGCACGGACCTCGCGGCGTGCCCGAGCTGCGGCGGGCCCGTGCGCCAGGATCCCGACGTGCTCGACACGTGGTTCTCCTCGGGCCTGTGGCCCTTCTCGACGATGGGATGGCCGGACGACACGCCGGAGCTGCGCGCGTATTACCCGACCTCGGTGCTCGTCACAGGATTCGACATCCTCTTCTTCTGGGTCGCCCGCATGGCCATGCTGGGCCTGCATTTCACGCAGGCGGTGCCCTTCCACGACGTCTACATCCACGCCCTCGTCCGCGACGCCGAAGGCCAGAAGATGTCGAAGTCGAAGGGCAACGTCGCCGATCCGCTGGAGGTGATGGACCGGTACGGCACGGACGCCTTCCGGTTCACGCTGGCGGCGCTCGCCGGCCTCGGGCGCGATGTCCGGATCAGCGACGAGCGGATCGAGGGGTACCGGAACTTCACGAACAAGCTCTGGAACGCCGCACGGCTGGTGCTGTCGAACCTCGACGGATACGATGCGGCGAAGGCCCGGAAGGCGGAGCCGGCCCTCGCCGATCGCTGGATCCAGAGCCGGCTCGCCGCGACGGTCGGCACGGTCCGCACCGCGCTCCGGCGCTATCGGTTCAACGACGCCGCGTCGGCCGTGTACCAGTTCCTGTGGCACGAGTACTGCGACTGGTACCTCGAGATCGCGAAGCTCTCCCTCTATCACGCCGAGCATCCCGACGCGCGCCTGCGCACCCAGCACACGCTGGTCGAGGTGCTCGAGACGACGCTGCGCCTCCTGCACCCGTTCATGCCGTTCATCACGGAGGAGGTCTGGCAACGGCTGCCGCACAGGGGCGAGTCGATCATGATCGCGCCCTACCCGAAGGCCGCGAGGAAGCAGCACGACCCGACCGCGGAGCGCGAGATGGGCGTCGTCATGGACGTCGTGACCGCGGTCCGCAACATCCGCGGCGCGATGCGGATCGCCGACGGCGTGACCCTCACCGCCACGCTGCGTCCGGCGCGCGGCGCCGAGGCGCTCTTCGCCACGACCGGCCCGCTGGTCGAGACCCTGGCGCGCGCGCGCCTCCGGATCGACCCGCGGGCGAGCCGACCGCGGAACTCGGCCCTCGCCGTTGTGGCGGGCTCGGAGATCTACGTCGAGCTCGCCGGGGTCATCGACCTCGCTGCGGAGCGCGCGCGGCTCCAGAAGGAGATCGAGCGGGTCAAAGAGAGCGTCGAGTTCCGCAAGAGGAAGCTCGCGCGCCCGGAGTTCGTCGAGCGCGCCCCGGCCGAGATCGTCGCGCGCGAGCGCGAGCGGCTCGCCGCCGACGAAGCGCTCCTGGAGAAGCTCACGGCGAGCCTGGGCTGGGTCGATGACCGCTAGGCCGGCGCCGGTCGTCCGTCTCTCCGTCGTCGAGTCCACGCAAACGACCGCGTTCGGGCTCGCCGCCCGGGGCGCCCCCGACGGCACGGTCGTCGTCGCGGACCACCAATCCGCGGGGCGAGGACGGCGGGGCCGGTCGTGGAACGACGCCCCCGGGACGAGCCTGCTCGCCTCGATCCTCGTCCGGCCCCGGATCGCGCCCGCGCTCCTGGCCACGTTCTCGATCGCGACAGCGGTAGCCGTCGCCGAGGCGCTTCGTCGCGCGACGGGCATCGAGGCCCGGCTCAAGTGGCCAAACGACGTCCTGGCGCGCGGTCGCAAGCTCGCGGGGATCCTGGTCGAGACCCGGATCCTCACCAACGCTGGCACGGGCGTGTCGAAGCCACCCCGCACCCTAGGCAGGCCACCTACGGTTGACGCCGACCTCGCGGCCCCCGTTACAATGGTCATTGGTGTGGGCGTGAATCTCGCGCAGCGCGCCTTCCCGGCAGAGCTCGCTGACCGCGCCACCTCCGTGGCGATCGAGACGGGCCGGGTGCCCGACCGTGACTCGGTGCTCGAGGCGGTGCTCCAAGAGTTCGACGCGTGGCGCTGGCGGCTCGAATCGCAAGGCTTCGGCCAGGTGCGCGAGCGCTGGCTGGCCCTCAGCGAGAGCATCGGGCGCCGGGTGAAAGTGGATGCCGTCAGCGGGCTCGCCGTCGGCCTCGACGTCGACGGCGCGCTCCTGGTGGACGACGGCCGGGGAGTGCAGCGGATCGTCGCGGGCGAGATTGCGTCGGAGGGAGAGCATGCTGCTCGTCGCTGACGTCGGCAACACGAACACGAAGATCGGCGTCTTCGATCACGACCGGCTCCTCGTGTCCTGGGTCCTCACGAGCCGGCGGGAGCAGACCGCTGACGAGTACGGCGTGTTCATCGAGACCCTCCTGCGGGCGCGCGGGATCCCGGCGAGCGACATCCACGGCGTCGCCATCTCGAACGTCGTGCCACCCGTCCAGCAGACGCTCGAGTGGATGTGCGAGAAGTACTTTGGCAAGGCGCCGTTCGTCGTCGAGCCGGGAGTGAACACGCGGATGCCGCTCAACGTGGACGCGCCGCGTGAGGTCGGCGCCGACCGCTATGTGGACGCGTTCGCCGCGAGCGTTCTGTATGGGCCGCCGGTCATTGTCGTCAACTTCGGCACCGCGACGGCGTTCAACTGCGTGAACGCGCGGGGCGAGTTCGTCGGTGGCGCGATCGCACCCGGTCTCGGGACGGCGGTCGATGCGCTCGTGAACCGTGCGGCCCGCCTCCACCGGGTCGAGCTCGTCCGGCCCAAGGAGGCCATCGGTCGTGACACGACGACCAACATCCAGTCCGGCGCGATCTACGGCTTCGCCGGCCTCGTGGACGGGCTCGTCGACCGGATGCGGTCGGAGATGGGCGGGAGCGCCCAGGTGATCGGGACCGGCGGCCTCGCCGCGCTCATCGCGGGCGTCGCGCGCACGGTCGAGCGCGTGGACGACCACCTGAGGCTCGTGGGGCTCCGCATCCTCTACGAGGAAGCGCACCCCGCGGCGCCCGCGCGTTGACACGCGGGGCGGCCGACGAGTATACTCATACGAAATATAGTATGCGGGCACGAGGCCGATCCCTATATACGGGGATCGGGGGCAGGGCACCGGCGACTGGCTGAGGGGAGGAGCGCCGATGGGGATGTGGGTTGGACGGGGACGGAAGGCGAGGGTCGCGTACGGGTTCGATGACATTGCCCTCGTGCCAGGCACGGTGACGATCAACCCGAACGAAGTGGACATCGCCTGGGAGCTCTGCGGCCATCGCTTCGAGCTGCCGATCATCGCCGCCGCCATGGACGGGGTCGTCGGCCCCAGGCTCGCGATCGAGATGGGGCGACTCGGCGGGCTCGCCGTCCTGAACCTGGAGGGGATCTTCTCACGGTACGCGAACCCCGAGGACGTTCTCGACCGCATCGTGTCGGCGAGCCAGGACGAGGCGACCAAGATCATCCAGTCGATCTATGGTGAGCCGATCAAGGAAGAGCTGATCCACCGACGGATCCACGAGATCAAGAAGGGTGGGGGGCCCGCCGTCGTGTCGTCGATCCCTCAGCGCGCCGAGCGCTTCGCCCAGATCGCCCAGGAAGCGGGCGCGGACATCTTCGTCGTCCAGTCCACTGTCACGACCGCCCGCCACATCGCCACCGAGTACACCCCCGTCGACTTCCGTAAGCTGAAGAAGCAGCTCGCGATCCCGCTGATCATCGGCAACGTCGTCACCTACGAGGCGTGCCTCGAGCTCGTGGACTGCGGCGCCGACGCGCTCCTGATCGGCGTCGGGCCGGGTGCCGCGTGCACGAGCCGCGAGGTCCTCGGGCTCGGTGTGCCTCAGGTGACCGCGACGGCCGACGCGGCGGCGGCGCGCGACTATCACTACAAGCAGCGGGGGCGCTACGTCCCGATCATCACGGACGGCGGCATGATGACGGGCGGCGACGTGTGCAAGGCGCTCGCGGCGGGCGCCGACGCCGTCATGATCGGCTCGGCGTTCGCCCGCGCCCACGAGGCGCCGGGCCGGGGCTACCACTGGGGCATGGCGACGCCGCATGCTAACCTGCCGCGCGGCACACGGATCCGGGTCGGGGTGGCTGGCTCCCTCGAGCAGATCCTCTTCGGCCCCGCCTTCACCGAGGACGGCACGCTCAATCTGGTCGGCGCGATCCGGACCTGCATGGGCTCGGTTGGGGCGCGCACGATCCGCGAGCTCCAGCAGACGGAGCTGATCATCGCTCCGACGATCAAGACCGAAGGCAAGATCTTCCAGCAGGCTCAGAAGCTGGGGCGCCCGCGGTAGCGGCGGGCCGAGCCCGCCCCGTGATGGTCGCCGCCGACAAGATCGCGGTTCTGGACTTCGGCGGTCAGTACACCCAGCTGATCGCGCGGCGGGTCCGCGAGATGTCCGTCTTCTCCGAGGTCGTCTCCTGCACCCAGCCGATCGAGCCGATCCTCACGGGCGGCTACAAGGGGATCATCCTCTCGGGCGGGCCGTCGAGCGTCTACGAGGATGGCGCGCCGCTGCCGCCGAAGGCGCTCTTCGACGCGGGTATCCCCATCCTCGGCATCTGTTACGGCATGCAGGCGATGGGGTATCTCCTCGGCGGCCACGTCGTGCCCGCCGACCGCCGGGAGTACGGCAAGGCCGAAGTCGAGTTCCGGAGCTCGAGCCGCCTCCTCCGGGGCGTCGAGCCCGAGGCGGACGGTCGCATGACCGTCTGGATGAGCCACGGCGACACCGTCCTCCGGCCGCCGAAGGGCTTTACGGCCCTCGGCGCCACCCCGAACTGCCCGGTCGCCGCGATGGCCGACGACCAGCGGAAGCTCTACGCGGTCCAGTTCCACCCGGAGGTCGTCCACACGCCGCAGGGGCGGAAGATCTTCGACAACTTCCTCGACATCTGCGGGGCGCGCCGCACGTGGTCCATGGCCGGCTTCATCGACACGACGGTCGAGGAGATCCGAAAGAAAGTCGGCTCCGACCGCGTCCTGTGCGCGCTGTCGGGCGGGGTGGACTCGTCGGTGGTCGCGGTGCTGGTCCACCGCGCCATCGGGGATCAACTCACGTGCGTCTTCGTCGACAACGGGCTCTTGCGGAAGGGCGAGGCGCAGTCGGTCGACCATACCTTCCGTGACGCCTTCAAGATCAACCTGATCCATGTCGATACAAGCCACCGCTTCCTCGACGTTTTGCGTGGCGTCACCGATCCGGAGATCAAGCGTAAGCGGATCGGCGCCGAGTTCATCGCCGTCTTCGAAGAAGAGGCCCGGAAGCTCGGCGAGATCGCCTGGCTCGCCCAGGGAACCCTCTATCCGGACGTGATCGAGTCGGTTTCCTTCCGCGGGCCGTCGGCGACGATCAAGACCCACCACAACGTCGGCGGCCTGCCGCTCAAGATGCAGTTCAAGCTGATCGAGCCCCTGCGGGAGCTGTTCAAGGACGAGGTCCGGCGGCTCGGCGAGATCCTCGGGCTGCCGACGGAGATCGTCTGGCGCCAGCCGTTCCCGGGACCAGGCCTCGCGATCCGCGTGCTCGGCGAGGTCACGCCCGAGCGTCTCGCGGTCCTGCGCGACGCCGACGCGATCGTCCAGGACGAGGTGCGCGCCGCCGGCTACGAGCGCGAGGTGTGGCAGGCCTTCGCCGTCCTCCTGCCGATCCGGACGGTCGGCGTGATGGGCGACTTCCGCACGTACGCGCACGTGATCGCGCTCCGCGCGGTCATGAGCCAGGACGCGATGACGGCGGACTGGGCGCGACTCCCCTACGACCTGCTCGGGCGCATCTCGAACCGCATCATCAACGAGGTGAAGGGCGTCAATCGGGTGGTCTTCGACATCTCGTCGAAGCCCCCGTCCACCATCGAATGGGAGTAGGAGGTGGGGCCGTTCGACGGCCGAGCCGACGCTTCAACGGCTCGAAGATGATCCATGCAACATAGCGAATTCGTCCACCTCCACGTCCACTCCGAGTACAGCCTCCTCGACGGCGCGGCGCAGCTCGAGAAGCTCGTCCAACGGGCGAAAGACCTGCGCTTCCCCGCCATCGCGCTGACGGACCACGGCAACCTCTTCGGGGCGATCGACTTCTACCTCGCGGCCCAGAAGGCCGGCGTCAAGCCGATCGTCGGGTGCGAGCTCTATGTCGCCCCCGGAAGCCGGCGCGAGCGCGGCTCGCAGGACGGCGGCTACGAGGGCGCGAACCACCTGACCGTCCTGGTGCGGAACCGCGCCGGCTACCGGAACCTCGTCAAGCTGGTCTCGAAGGCTTACCTCGAGGGCTTCTACTACAAGCCCCGGGTGGACCGGGAGCTCCTCGCCCAGCACGCCGACGGGCTCGTCGTCCTTTCGGGATGTCTCAACTCCGAGGTCTCGCGTCTCCTGAGCCAGGGGGAGACGCAGAAGGCGACGGAGGTTGCGGGCTGGTACCAGGAGGTCTTCGGCCAGGACTACTACTTCATGGAGGTCCAGTCCCACGGGCTCGAGCAGCAGGCGCGGGTCACGGCCGACACCCTCGCGATCGCGAAGGCCGTCGGCGCGCCGATCGTCGGCACCAACGACTCGCACTACCTCGAGGACGGTCACGCGCGCGCCCACGAAGCGCTCCTCTGCATCCAGACGGGCACGAACCTCGGCGACCCGACCCGCTTCCGGTTCTCGACCCAGGAGTTCTACGTCAAGTCGGCGGAGGAGATGGCGCGCGTGTTCGCCGAGCTGCCCGAGGCGTGTCGCAACACGCTGGCCGTCGCCGAGCGCTGCAACCTCACGCTCGACTTCGGAACCTTCCACCTGCCGCGGTACCTCGTCCCCGACGGGCACACGCTGGACAGCTACCTGCGCGAGCTGTCGGCCGCAGGGCTGCGGCGCCGTTACGGCCCGACGCCGGGCGAGGCGGTCGAGGCGCGCCTCGCCCATGAGCTCGCGGTCGTCGAGAAGATGGGGTTCGCCGGGTACTTCCTCGTCGTCTGGGACTTTATCCACTACGCGCGTCAGCAGGGGATCGCCGTGGGGCCGGGCCGCGGCTCCTCGGCCGGCTCGCTCACCGCGTACTGTCTGGGCATCACGAATATCGACCCGATCCGGTACGGACTGCTGTTCGAACGATTCCTGAATCCGGAACGAATCTCCATGCCCGACATGGACATCGACTTCGCGGACGACCGGCGCGACGAGGTCATCCGGTACGTCGCGGAGAAGTACGGGCGCGACCGGGTCGCCCACATCATCACCTTCGGAACGCTCGGCGCGAAGGCCGCGATCCGCGACGTGGGGCGCGTGCTCGGCCTGCCCTATGCCGACGTGGACCGGATCGCCAAGCTCGTTCCGAATTTCCCGCTCAACATCACGCTCGACGACGCCTACCAGAAGTCGCTCCCGCTCGCCGAGACGGTGAAGAGCCAGCCGAACGTTCGGGAGCTCTGGGAGATCGCGCGCACGCTGGAGGGCTGCACCCGACACGCCTCGGTCCACGCGTCGGCCGTCGTCATTTCCGACGAGCCGCTCGACGCGCACATCCCGCTCTACAAGGACCCCAAGCGTCCGGAGCTGATCACCGGCTACGCGATGGGGCCGATCGAGAAGCTCGGGCTCCTCAAGATGGACTTCCTCGGGCTCCGGACCCTGACGGTGCTGGCGAACACCGTGGCCCTCCTCAAGGACGCGCGGGGAATCTCGATCGACCTCGACACGCTCCCGCTCGACGACCCGAAGACCTACGCGCTCCTGAGCGAGGCGAAAACCTTCGGCGTCTTCCAGCTGGAGTCGGCGGGCATGCGCGAGGCGCTGCGCGGGCTCCGGCCCGAGCGGCTCGCGGACGTGATCGCGATGGTCTCGCTCTACCGGCCGGGGCCGATGGAGCTCATCGCCGACTTCATCGAGCGCCGGCACGGGCGCGCGAAGATCACCTACGAGCATCCGGCGATGGAGAAGTTCACGCGTGAGACGTACGGGATCATGGTCTACCAGGAGCAGATCATGCAGATCGCCTCCGAGATGGCGGGCTTCACCATGGGAGAGGCGGACATTCTCCGCCGCGCCATGGGCAAGAAGGACCGCGACCTCATGGCGAAGCAGCGCGAGACGTTCGTCGCCGGCTGCGCGGAGCGGGGGGTCACCAGGGCCAAGGCCGACCGTGTCTGGGAGTTGATGGAAAAGTTCGCGGGGTACGGGTTCAATAAATCGCACGCGGCGGCGTACGCGCTCGTCGCCTATCAGACCGCGTACTTCAAGGCGAACTACCCCGTGGAGTTCATGGCCGCGCTGCTCACCTCAGAAATGGGTGACACGGACAAGATCGTGAAGTACATCGAGGAGTGCCGCGCGATGGGGATCCGCGTCGAGCCGCCCGACGTGAACGTCTCGGCGGTGCGGTTCAGCGTCGCCGGCGACACGGTCCGGTTCGGCCTGGCTGCGATTCGGAACGTGGGCGAGGCCGCGATGGAGTCCATCCTCCGGGCGCGCGCCGAGGCGGGGCCCTTCACGTCGCTCGAGGACTTCTGCGCCCGTGTGGACCTCCGCCTCGTGAACCGCCGCGTGCTCGAGTCCTTGAGCAAGGCGGGCGCCTTCGACTCACTCGGGCTGACGCGGGCGCATCTGCTCGCGACCGCGGATGCCGCGCTCGAGAGCGGCCAGCGCAAGCAGCGCGACCGCGCAGAGGGCCAGGCGTCGTTCTTCGACCTCCTGCCGGCCGGAGCGCCCGCGCCGAGCGCGCCGGTGGCCGAGGTGGTGCCGGAGTGGGAGCCGGACCAGCGCCTCGCCTTCGAGAAGGAGGTCCTCGGGTTCTACGTTTCGGGCCATCCGCTCGCCCGCTTCCGAGGCGTCGTCGAATCGCTCGGGCTCACGACGACGGCCGAGCTCGCGGCCAAGGGGCACGCCGCGCGCGTGCTTCTCTTCGGGCACGCGACCGGGCTCAAAGAGACGTCCACCAAGAGCGGCAACCGCATGGCATTTTTCACGCTCGAGGACATGGACGGAACGGTCGAGGTCACCGTCTTCCCCGAGCCCTACAAGGCGGCCGCCGCGTGCCTCTCCTCGCGCGAGGCGCTCCTGGTGCGGGGCAGGGTGGACGACGGCGAGAAGGGACGGGTCGTGCTCGCCGACGACATCCGCCCTCTCGAGGAGGCGCTCGCCGAGAACGGCGGCCGCCACCGCGTCGCCGCCGGCGAGCCGAACGCGTGCCGGATCCGTCTGGCGGTCGCCACGGAGCGGGGGGACGCGCTCGCCGCGCTCCGTCAGGTCTGCGCCGCGCATCCGGGACGCATCCCGCTGTTCCTCCACCTCCTTCTCGGGTCGCAGGAGGTCGTGGTCCGCTGCCGCGGAGTGGCCGTCGACGCGAGTCAGGAGCTCTGCGCCAAGGTCGAGTCGCTCCTGGGCGGCGGCACGATCACGGTGGAGTATGCCGGACGCGCTTGATTTCGAGGAGCCCCTGCTCGAGCTGGAGAACCGGATCGCGGCGCTCCAGGCCGAGGACGACTCGCCCCGCGGCCGCGAGGAGGTCGCGAAGCTCGAGGAGCGGCTCCACCGGCAGCGCCAGAAGACCTACGCGAGCCTGACCGCCTGGCAGCGGACGCAGCTCGCCCGCCACCCCAAGCGCCCCCACACGCGCGACTTCGTCCGGCTCCTCTTCGAGGACTTCGTCGAGCTCCACGGCGACCGGCTCTACGGGGACGACGCGGCGATCGTCGGTGGCCTGGCGCGGTTCGAGGGGCAGGGGATCGTCGTCATCGGCCACCAGAAGGGGCGCGACACGCGTGAGAAGATCGCGCGCAACTTCGGCATGCCGCACCCCGAGGGCTATCGCAAGGCACTCCGCCTCATGCAGCTCGCCGAGAAGTTCGGCAAGCCGGTCCTCAGCCTCATCGACACGCCCGGCGCGTACCCCGGCGTCGGCGCCGAGGAGCGGGGCCAGGCGGAGGCGATCGCACGGAACCTCCGCGAGATGGCCGCCCTCCGTACGCCCGTCATCGCTGTCGTCACGGGGGAGGGCGGTAGCGGGGGCGCGCTCGCGATCGGGATGGGCAATCGGGTCCTCATGCTCGAGTACGCGATCTACTCGGTGATCTCGCCGGAGGGGTGTGCGGCGATCCTCTGGGGCGACGCCGCGAAGGCTCCGGAGGCGGCCGCGGCGATGCGGATCACGGCGCCCGACCTCCTGCGCCTCGGCGTCATCGACGCGATCGTCCCCGAGCCGATCGGCGGCGCCCACCGCGACTGGGACGCGGCGGCGGCGTCCCTGCGGGCCGCGCTCCGAGACCAGCTGGCGGATCTGGTGCCGAAGTCGCCGGAGACGCTCGTCGCAGAGCGCTACGAGAAGTTCAGGCGGCTCGGCGCGTTCGAGGAGACGTCGACGCCCCGTGACGGCGCATGACGGCCGTCTTCACGCCCGCCGGACGAGCGCGCCGGCGAGATCCTCGTCGGTCACCAGCGCGTTCATGAATCGCCCCGCGAGGGCGCCGCGCACGGCGTCGAGCTTCGCCCGCCCCCCGGCGACCGCCACGACGTGGCGGTCGGGGCGGCGCGAGAGCGTCTGGAGTCGGCTGCCCTCGACCGAGAGGATCCGGTGCATGAGGACCCGCAGCTCGGGGCGGTCGACGATGCGGCCCCCCGCATCGAAGGGCTGGTAGTTGATCTCGCCCACGACGCCGAGCTGGCGCAGCCGCTTGACGCTCACCCCGTAAGACTCCGCGAGCGAGCAGAAGCCCGGGGTCTGCTCGGCGATCATGCCGATCCCGACGAGCGCGATGTCCACCGTCTGGGCGGCCTCGTAGATCGACCGGATCTCGGGGTCGCGGAGGAGCCGGCGCCGCTCCCGCTCGATCTCGCGGAGCGACAAGAGGTGCTGCACGGGCAGCGCGTACGCGCTCACGTGGGGCCGGTACTTGGCCGCCATCATCCCGACCAGCGTGTTCGGGGAGAGGTCCACCATCTTGAGCGTGCTCTCACCCGAGAGCGGGTAGAGGGCGAGGTCGCGGAACCTTCGCTCCCTCAGCTGACGGATCGTCTGGTAGAGGGTGAACCCGCACGAGAGCCCTACGCGGATCCCGTTGGACGCGATCTTCTCGAAGTAGGCGGCCGCGGCGGCGCCGAGCTCCTCCTTCAGATCGGCGCGCCCGCCCGCCGCCACGACCACCGCCTCGCGCAGGCCGAACGCTTCGGTGAGCGCCGCCTCGAGCTCCTCGGCGCGCGGCAGGTCGAGCTCGACCCGGACGAAGCCCTCGTCGTAGGCGCGCTTGAGGAGCCGCGAGACCGTCGCCGCCGAGACGCCGAGCGCCCGGGCGATCGCTTTCTGCGGCCGCGCCTGGCGGTAGTAGAGCTCCAGGCACCGGACCATCAGCCGGAGCTCCCGGGAGGGCTGAGAAATTAATTTCATAGAATTGAAGTTCTTGCTTGACGCCACCAGTGTACCCCGTTATCCTCGGTCACGTCACCGCCATCGCGGTCACGGGAGGAGGCGTGCATGGGCGCCAGGCGCTACGGTCCGTCGAACGGCCCGATCAAGCTGACGGAGTACCACCAGTCCCGGAACGAGCTCGAGGGGCTCCCGGTCACCTCGGCGGAGAAGATCCCGGTCACCAACACGCCGAACATCTTCTCCCACAAGGCGTACGTCTTCGCCAAGAACCCGGCACTGGTCCAGCGCTACATCAAGGCGACGAAGGCCGACGTCGGCGGCGTCGGCGGGCACGTGGTCGCGGCCGAAGAGGTGAAGTCGATCATCGCCAAGTTCGTCCTGGAGAACAACGCCGTCAACGGCGAGCCCATCTTCACCTCACTCATCGTGACCCACACCGGCGACGACGTCGCCGTGACGGGGATCATGACGGACTCGGTCGACATGTCCGTCGTGGACGAGCTCATGTGGGACGCCCTCCAGGAGGGCGCGCACAAGGCCGCCGAGCTCGGCCTCTACGGGCCGGGCCAGGACCTGGTCGCCGACGCCTTCACGGGCAACCTCCGCGGGGCGGGGCCGGCGACGGTGGCGCTGCCGCTGCCCGTGCGGAAGGACAACCCCTCGCAGACGGTGCTCGTCTCGTTCGCCGACAAGACCGAGCCGATGGCGTTCAACTACTACGCCACGGGCGCCTACCTCCTGCCGCGATTCAACACCGGCCTGGTCATCGCGTCGTCGAAGATGAAGCGCGGCTACATCATGGAGATCGTGGACCTCGACACCAAGGCGCAGGCGATCGAGGCGGGCGCCCACCCGCGCGACCAGAAGGCGCTCGACGGTAAGATGGAGGAGCTCGCGAAAGGGCTCCAGGAAAAAGTGCTCACGCTGCGGGCGCCCGAGGATCTCTACGACATCGAGGGGCTCACGCGCGCGTCGCGCTTCGTCATCGCGCGGATCTGGAGCCGCAACGACACGGGGGAGCGCGACCAGCTCGGCTACGTCTGCTCGGCCGAGCGGCTGCACAACATCAAGACCAAGAAGGGATTCACCTACGGCGGCAAGGACGACCCAGTGCTCCTCGCCTTCGCGCAAGGCGACTGGCCGGCGCCCGGCGAGATCACCTCGCCCTGGGCGGCGTGCCCGATGGTCGCCGGCGACTGCCGGGGGAGCCACAACCTCCACATCCTGCCGGTGCCGATCAACTCGCAGACCTCGTACTGGTCCGGACCGATCCTGTCCGCGATCACGCTCTCCATCAACATCCACACGGGGCGGATCGGCGCCATCTCCGACCAGTTCGCGCTCGGAACGCCCTGGGACGCGGTACGACGCCAAGCCTCCGAGCTGGCGATCCAGTTCCGCCTGGCGCACGGCATCAAGCAGCCGGCGACGCTCCACGAGGACGAGCTCGAGTATCAGGAGGGCTGGAGGGAGCGCCGCGCCCGGCTCGAGCGCCAGTTCGAGCTCAAGCCGCCGCTCACCTTCGGCGGCAACGGCCACGGCGGGAACGGTGGGCGTGGCGGGAAGCCCGCCGACGCGCGCAAGGGTGGCCGTCCAGACGAGATCGACTAATCAATGTCGGGGGGAGCGGCGCCGCTCCCCCCGACGCCCCCGACCGGTCACCCGTCGCGGCCGCACGCGTGAACCGGTTGCGCCGGCCAAAGCCGGCGCTCGATCGGCGCTGACTCGGACACGCGACGAGTCACCATCGGGGAACGCCGCCGCGCTCCCCCGACGCCCCCCACCGGTCACCCGTCGCGGCCGCACCCGAAAACCGATTGCGCGGGCGGAGCCCGCGATCGAACAGTGTCGCGACCCCCCTGCGAGTGTTTTCGAGCCAAATTGACTTCCCGTATCGCGGATGCTACGGTCAGGTCAACGCAACGGCCGGATTTTTCAAACAACTCATGGCAAAGCTTCACCTCATTACGTATGGCTGTCAGATGAACGAGTACGACTCGGAGCGCGTGGCGGGCCTCCTCGCGGCCGAGCGCTACGAGCTCACCCAGGACGAAGACGACGCCGACCTGATCCTCGTCAACACCTGCGCGATCCGCGAAAAGGCGGAGGACAAGGTCTTCTCGAAGCTCGGCGAGCTCCGGAAGCTCAAGGAGCGCAAGCCCGAGCTGATCATCGGCGTCATGGGATGCATGGCGCAGCTCCAGCAGGGGGCGATCCAGCGGCGCGCGCCCGCGGTCGACCTCGTCTTCGGCTCTCCGGCGATCGCGCGCGTCGCGGAGCTGGTCGAGCGGGTGCGCCGTGAGCGCCGGCCCGTCCTCGAGACGGGCGAGGGGCCGCTCGTGAAGATCACGGCCCGCCCGCCGTCGGCCCCCCGCCTCAGGGCCTTCGTCACCGTGATGGAGGGCTGTGAGAAGCACTGCACGTTCTGCGTCGTCCCGCGCACCCGGGGGCGGGAGCGCAGCCACCCGCCCGAAACGGTCCTGGCGGAGGTGCGGCGCCTCGCCGCCGTGGGGTGCCGCGAGGTGACGCTCCTCGGCCAGACGGTCAACGCCTACGGGCGCGACCTGACGCCGTCGACCGACCTGGCCGCGCTCCTCGAGCGGGTCAACGACGTCGCGGGGATCGAGCGGATCCGGTTCACCACCTCCAACCCGTACAACCTCACGCCCCGGCTCATCCGCGCGCTGCGGGAGGTGCCGAAGGTGTGCGAGTACTTTCACCTGCCGCTCCAGTCGGGCTCGAACCCCGTGCTCGAGCGGATGAACCGCGGCTACACGCGCGAGCGCTACCTCGAGCTCGTCGGCGAGATCCGCCACGCGGAGCCCGCGATGGCGTTCTCGACGGACCTGATCGTGGGTTTCCCGGGCGAGACCGAGGCGGACTTCGAGCAGACGCTCGACATGGTCGAGCGGGTCGGCTACGACAACGTCTTCGCCTTCCGCTACTCGCGTCGGCCCGGCACGCCGGCGGCGGCGATGGAGGACCAGGTGGCCGACGAGGTCAAGGCGCGCCGCAACGCGCGGCTGCTCGAGGTGGCCGGGCGGGTGGCGGCGGCGCGAAGTCACGGGCTCCTCGGCAAGACGCTCGACGTGCTCGTCGACGGGGCGTCGAGGAAGAACGCCGGCGAGCTCTCGGGCCGGACCCGCTGCAACCGTGTCGTCAACTTCGACGGGCAGGGACGCGTGTCCGTCGGCGACCTCACGCGCGTCCGGGTGACCGAGGTGCTCCCGCACAGTCTGCGAGGGACGCTCGCTGCGCACGCGGAGGAGGCTCCATGTTTGTCGAGATGAAGGTTCGCGGGCTGGCGCTCGACGCCGTGTCGAACATGCCGATCATCATCCTGCGCGACGACGAGGACCGGCGCTCGCTGCAGATCTGGGTGGGCATCTTCGAGGCGAACGCGATCGCCCTCGAGCTGGAGAAGGTGCCGCCGCCGCGCCCGATGACCCACGACCTGATCAAGAACATCCTCGAGGCGGTCGACGCGCGGGTCGTCAAGGTGGTCGTCACCGACCTGAAGGACAACACCTTCTTCGCGGTCCTGCACCTCCAGCTGGGTGACGCCGAGTACACGGTCGACTCGCGGCCCTCGGACGCGATCGCGCTGGCGCTGCGCGTCGGCGCGCCGATCTACGTCGACGAGGACGTCATCCGCAAGGCCAAGAGCCTCGAGGTGTCCAAGGAGGCCGAGCCGGCGAAGGCCGACGATCCGGAGCAGCTCCGGGAGTGGCTGCAGAACATCAAGCCGGAGGACTTCGAGAAGTTCAACAAGGCCTGAGCGGGCGGGGCCGGTGCGCGTCGCGCTCTTCACCAACAACTACCTGCCGTTCTGCGGGGGCGTCCCGACCTCGGTCGAGACGCTGCGCGCCGGCCTCGAGGCCGCGGGCCACGAGGCCTGGGTCTTCGGGCCCCGGTTCGCCACGGGCGCCGAGGCGGCGCCGCGGGTCGTCCGCTACCCCTCGATCCCGGCGGCGACCTATCCCGAGTTCGCGCTCGCGGTCCCGTATTCGCGGCGGGCCGCCAGGCTCGTCGCCGCGCTCGATGTGGACGTCTTCCACGCCCACCACCCCTTCCTCCTGGGGCCGGCCGCGCGCCGGCTCGCGCGCCGCCACGGCCGCCCCCTCGTCTTCACGTATCACACGCGCTACGAAAAGTACGCGCACTACGTCCCGCTGCGACGGCAGTTCGTCGAGACGCTCGCCGTCCGGCTGAGCACACGCTTCGCCGCGCGCGCCGACGCCGTCATCGCGCCGTCCGCAGTGATTCGCGACGAGCTCGCGACCCGGGGCGTGGCCAGCCCGATCGCCGTCGTCCCGACGGGCCTCGACCTGGAGCGGTTCCGGCCGGCGGATCGTCGAGCGGCGCGCGCACGCCTCCCCGTGCCCGCCGATGCCCCGCTCGTTCTCTACGTCGGGCGCCTCGACCCCGAGAAGAGCGTGGACCGGATCCTCCTCGCGTTCGAGCGCGTCGCCTCGACGGTGTCGGCGGCGCACCTGATCCTGGTGGGGCACGGCACGGCGGCGCACCGGCTCCAGCGGCTCGCGGGGACGCTCGCGGCGTCTGACCGGGTGCGCTTTGTCGGCGTGCGCGCCCACGCCGAGCTCGCGCAGTACTACCAGGCGGCGGACGTGTTCCTCTTCGCCTCGGAGACCGAGACGCAGGGCCTCGTCCTCGCCGAGGCGGCGGCGTGCGGCCTGCCCGCCGTGGCCGTGAGCGCGCCCGGGTGCGAGGAGGTCGTGCGGGACGGGGAGACCGGCGTGCTCACGAAGGGCGACCCCATGGCGCTGGGAGACGCCGTGATCGGCCTCCTGCTCGACGCCGCGCGGCGGGCGGTGATGAGCCTTCGCGCGCGTCAGACCGCCGAGCGCCTGTTCGACGTCCGGCTGATGATCGAGCGGACGCTGGCCGTGTACGCGGCGGCGACCGCCCGCGTGACCCACCCCGTGCCATGACCGCGCCGGCGGTTCCGCCCCGGGCCATCCGTCTCGTGTTCCGGGGGGAGTGGACCGCGCCCGACGGCAAGGGGCTCCTGGGCGCGGACCCACGACTCCGGACGCTCCGGAAGGTGCTCGTGAGCTATCCGGCCGTGCGCCACATCCTGCCGGATCGCATCAGCCTGGAGGCGAGCGCGGACAGTCGCACGCTGGACGCGGTCGCGCGCTTCCTGGAGCGGCAGCACTGGCTCGTCACGTCAGTCGCCGTGGAATGAGTAGGGACATGAGGAACGGAGCCGGGTCGCGCCTTGTCTCAGGCCACCCACCGATCGTACCGGCCGCGCGGTATCCGCTACAATGAGCCGCACGCGGGAGGCCCACCGGCGCATCCAGGCCGAGATCGCCCAGGAGAAGGCGGCGGCGCTCGGGCGCGCGGGAGAGCGGCTCGAGGCGGCGCTCGAGGTCGTGGCCAGGCTCGGCCGTCGGCTGGACGTCACGCGCGACGCCGAGGCGCGCGCCCGACTGCTCGGCGAGTACGAAGACGCGCGCGCGCGGGCGCTCCACGCGCGCCTGGCGCTCCTGATCCAGCGCGAGGCGATCGGGCTCCGCCAGCACCGGAGTGTCGACGCGACGTACCCGGCGCCCCCGCGCCGGTCGTGATCTGGAACGCCGAGGCCGAGACGCTCGGGCGCCCCGCGCGCGCCCGACTCCAGCTCGCGCGGCTCCGCGAGACGATCGGCTGGGCGGTCGCGCACGTGGCCTTCCACCGCGAGCGGCTCGGCGGGGTCGAGGTCCGGCGGCTCGACGACCTCGCGCGGCTCCCGTTCGTCCGGAAGACCGACCTGCGCGACCATTACCCGTTCGGCCTCTTCGCGGTGGAGCCCGGTGAGATCGCCCGCATCCACGCCTCCTCCGGGACCAAGGGCAAGCCCACGATCGTCGGCTACACGGCGGCTGACCTCAACGTCTGGCGTGAGGTGATGGCGCGCGTGATGGCGGCGGCCGGGGCGCGCCGCGGGGACCTCCTTCACATCGCCTTCGGCTACGGACTCTTCACCGGCGGCCTCGGCTTCCACGACGGCGCCGAGCGGATCGGGATGACGGTCGTGCCGGTCTCGTCGGGCAACACCGCGCGCCACCAGCTCCTGCTGCGCGACCTGGCGCCCGCGGGCATCTGCGGTACGCCCTCATTCGTGCTCCACATCGCCGAGACCCTGACCGCGGAGGGTGAGAACCCGCGCACGCTCGGGCTCCGGTACGGGATGTTCGGCGCCGAGCCGTGGACGGAGGGCATGCGCGCCTCGCTCGAGAAGGCACTCGGCTGCCCAGCCTACGATATCTACGGCCTCTCGGAGATCATCGGTCCGGGCGTGGCCGGCGAGTGCGAGGTCCGCGACGGGCTCCACATCCAGGACGACCACTTCCTGCCGGAGGTCATCGACCCCGCGACCGACCAGGTCCTGGGACCGGGCAGGGAAGGGGAGCTCGTGCTCACGACGCTGACCAAGCGCGCGTTGCCCCTCGTCCGATACCGCACGGGCGACGTCACGACGCTCACCGACGCCCCATGCCCCTGTGGCCGGACCTCGATACGGATGGCCCGGGTGAAGGGGCGCTCGGACGATATGCTCGTCATCAAGGGCGTGAACCTCTATCCCTCCGAGGTGGAGGCGACGCTCCTCGCGATCGAGGAGCTGCTGCCGCACTACCAGCTCGTCGTGGACCGGCGGGCGACCCTCGCGACCCTCGAGGTGCGCGTCGAGCCGGCGCGTGCGCTCGTGGAGCGCTGTGGCGGCTTCGACGCCGCGCACCCCCTGATCGTCGGCCTGCGCCAGCGGGTCGCCGAGCGCCTGCGGATGGCGATCGGTCTCTCCGTCCAGCTGACGATCGTCGCCCCGCAGACGATCCCGCGCTCCGAGGGCAAGGCGGTTCGCGTCGTCGAGCGGTGATAGGGTATCCTAGGCTCCGGAGGCAGCGCCCATGAGCGAGCTGGCCCGCGAGATGATGGCGAAGGTCGAGGGCGGCATCCGCCTCGAGTCCGCCCAAGAGATGACCGACGAGTACCGCGAGACCCTCCTCCATCTCCTGACGATGCAGGCCGACTCGGAGCTGGCCGGGGGCTACGGCTACGTGCCGTGGATCACCAAGGCGCCGACGGTCGAGGAGAAGCACGTCGTCGCCCAGATCGTGAAGGACGAGCTGCGGCACGCGGCGGTCATGTACGGCCTGCTCGCCGACCTCGGGTTCGACGTCGAGCGCCACGTCCGTCGCCACGACGAGATCTTCACGATGCGCATCGGGCCGGACGCGGATATCGGGACCGCGCGCATCACGAGCGACAAGCGGGTAAACATCTTCTACTACCCGATCGAGACGTGGGCCGATTTCGTCTTCTTCAACTTCTGCATGGATCGGGGGGCCGGGCACCAGCTCGAGGATGTCCGCGGCTGCTCCTACGGCCCCTGGGTGCGCGCGATCGACGGGATCTTCAAGGAGGAGAAGTTCCACATCCGCCACGGCGAGTCCTGGGTGAAAAAGCTCGCCTCAGACCCGACGACCCACGCCCAGGCGCAGACGACCTTCAACAAGTGGTACGTGCGGACGCTGAACATCTTCGGGCGCCCGGGGTCGCCGAAGAACCAGCTCTACCGGAGGTACCGGCTCAAGCTCCGCGACAACGACGAGGTCCGGCAGGCGTTCGCCCACGAGGTCCGGGAGCTCTGCGCCACGTTCGGCCTCACGCTCCCCGAGTGGAAGCCGAAATGGGCCGAGCTCCCCGAAGAAGCCCACATCCCAGGCTGAGGGGAGGCGGCGCGGTGCGCGCCGTCAAGAACCCGGGGCCGCCCAAGGAGTTGACATAATACCTATTATCGGAAGTAGCCCTCGGGCGGGGCTGCACGCCGCGACCAGATGTGACCAGATGTGAGGTTATGTCGTCTCTTGGCAGTCCTTGGGATCCGCGTGAACCGCGCTGACCTCGCCCGAAGCACTCCCGGGCCGTCCCCCGGTCCTTTTCCACTCCCACCGCTGGTCCCGTTGAATGGGCTGACCGCAGCGGGCACAGTCGAGGTCGGACGACTCTCGGCGATCCATCACCCGACCCTTTAGCCCTGGCAGGCGCGAGCGTCAATCCGAATTTCGCCTGACTCTACGTCTGTCACTTTCAGGAGGCTGGCCTGGGGAACGACCGTGCTCGCTGGCGTCAGCTAGCCCCCGAGACTCCTCAGACGAGCCCGGATCTCCTCGGCGCGGCGGGCCTGTGGAAGCTCCTTAAGGATGCGCCGGTAAGTCTCGATCGCGTCGGCTTTTTGTCCTGCAAGCTCCTGGGCACGACCGAGGTCCGCGAGGAGCGCCTCGTAATAGAAATCGCGCGGCCCGAGCCCGGCGAGCGCGGCGCGGTAGGCGTCGAGGGCCTTGGGAATGTCGTGCTCCGCCTCCCGCGTGTAGCCGATCGCCGCCTGGGCCAGCGTACGCAGGGTGCCGGTGGCTCCGCGCGCGAGCGCGACCTCATACGCGGCGCGCGCCGCCGCGTACTGGCCGGCGTCGTAGCGGAGGTTGCCCAGGTCGTAGGCCGCCTGGGGAGCGGCGCCCGCTGACGGATAGCGCGCCAGGATGGCCTCGAGGTCGCGCATGGCCCCGGCGCGCGCCTCCGGGGTGGCCTCAGATCCCTGCGCGGCGGCGATGCGAACCATGACCTCGGCGTACGCCGCCATGACCCGACTCTGTTCCCTGGCGTACCCGAACCACGCCACGCCGCCCAGGAGGAGGGCCGCGAGGGCGGCGCCGGTGAGGACGAGGAGCGTGCGCCGCGAGGGCGCGATCATCGCACGCGAAGACCTTTCGAATACTGCCGTCCGCACGCGCGGCACCGAAGCCAGCCCTGCGCGACACGCCGCACGATGTGGCCGCAGTGCGGACAGCGCTGGTAATTGCGCAAGCCCCAGTAGAGGCCGAGGCCGACCGCGAGCGCCACGCCGACCACCAGCGGTGGAACGGAGAGGACGGCCTCCACGAGAGCATGCTAACAGGGGGTCTCGGACTGTCAAGCACGGCGGCGCCCGGAGACCGCCCGGACGCCGCTGGACGAGCGCGACTTACGTTAGCTTCCCGCGGGCGCGGGTTCCGGTTCCCTCAGGGGAGGTCCACGAAGATCGCGCCGCGCTCGACGTGGACGGGATAGCGGGCCACCTTGACCGCGGGGTTGTTGACGTTGGTGCCGGTCGCGACGTCCCAGCGCCAGGCGTGCCAGGGGCAGGTCACCACGCACCCGTCGAGCTCGCCCTCGCCGAGCGGCCCGCCCCGGTGGGCGCACGAGTTGTCGATCGCATAGTACGTGCCGTCCACGTTGAACAGGGCCAGCGTCTTGCCCTCGACCTCGACCACCCGGCCCTCGCCCGACGCCACGTCGCCGACCGCGGCGACCCTTACCCGTCGCGCCTCTACCATCGCTCGCGCTCCCTCCCGTCGCCGACCTTACTCGATCACCCCGAGGCGGCCGTTGTGGCTGCCCATATACCAGAGGCGTCCGTCAGCGTCCACGATCATCTTCCGGATCCCGACGTCCTTCGACGGGAGCGTGAAGACCCGGAGCGCGTCCGTCCTCGGATCGAGGCGGACGACGGTGTCCGTCTGGATCTCGTTGACCCACACCGCCCCCGCCCCGTCGATCGTGACGGCGTACGGCCCGCCGCGCTCGCCCGCCGGCAGCGCGTATTCCTTCACGACTTTCTGCGCCGCGGGGTCCACGCGCACGAGCTTGCCGCGTCCATAGAGGGTCACCCAGAGCGAACCGTCGGGCGCGACCGCCATCCGGCGAGGCTGCGAGCCGCGCTCGAGCGCGAGCTCGGTGATCGTGCCGGTCTTGGGGTCGAGCCGGCCGAGGCGATCGCCGGCGAGCTCGCAGAACCACACGTTGCCCGCGCGGTCGAGCGCGATCCCGTACGGGCGCCCGCGGGTTTTGTACTCGGTGAAGGCGCCCGTCCGCGTGTCGAGCCGGCCGATCCGGTCGCCGGACTGCACGGTGAACCAGATGATTCCCTGCTCGTCGAGGACCAGCGTGTGGGGGTCGCCGCCCGAGGGCGCCCTGTGCTCGACGACCTTACCGGTCCGCGGATCGAGCTCGCCGATCGTGCCGTTCCCGTTGCCGGTGTACCAGACGCGGCCCGGGCGATCGACGAGCAGGCCGTGGGGCCGGGCGCCGGGGGGCAGGGCCCACTCGGTGAACGTCTTCGTGCGGGGGTCGAACCGGGCGATCTTGTTGCCGAACATCACCGCGATATAGATGTCGCCGTCGGGCCCGGGCGCCGGATCGCGCGCGAACTGGGGCGTGGGCACCTTCCACTCCGAGATCCGGCCCTCGACCTGCGGCCGCGCCCCCGGCGCGATCCCGTAGTTCGAGCCCCCGGCCGCCGCGACCCCGGCCGTGAGCACCAGCGCGAGCAGGGCGAGCGCGCGTGTCATCGTTCTCTCCTCGCGAGTCGCCGGACCTCCCGCCACCGGAAGCAGTCCGTCGTGTGATCGTTCACCATCCCCGTCGCCTGCATGAACGCGTAGCAGATCGTCGGCCCCACGAACGTGAACCCGTGGGCCTTCAAGTCCCGGCTGAGCGCCCGCGACGCGTCGGTCTCGGCCGGCACCTGACGCAACGATGCCCACGTGTTCTGGCGCGGCGCGCCGGCGACGGAGCCCCAGAGCCAGACGTCGAAGCTCGCCTGCTGCCGCTGCACGGCGAGGACCGCGCGGGCATTGGCGACCGCCGCCTCGATCTTCGCGCGGTTCCGCACGATGCCCGCGTCCCCGAGGAGCTGCCGGATCCGGCGCGCCCCGAAGCGGGCGACGCGCGCGGGCTCGAAGCCGTCGAAGGCCCGGCGGTACGTCTCACGTTTCTTGAGGATCGTCGCCCAGCTGAGCCCCGCCTGCGCGGACTCGAGGATGAGGAGCTCGAAGAGGCGCCGGTCGTCGTGGACCGGCACCCCCCACTCCTCGTCGTGGTAGCGGAGCATCGCCGCGTCGCCGTTCGCCCACGCGCACCGTCGCCTCATGCGGACCTCGTTGATCGTAGCGTGGCCGTGCGCGCCCTGCAAATCCGGGAGGCGGTCAGCCGGCGACGGACCTGGCGACGAGGCCGAGGACGCCGCCGCCGAGGATGAGCCAGACCGAGTTGACCTTGAGTCGGATGAGCAGGACCGCGGCGACGAGCGCCAGGAGCGCCGTCGGCCAGTCGGTCACCGCCGCCCGCGCGAGCTCCCACGTCACCGCCGCCATCAGGCCGAGCGCGGCGACGTTGACGCCGTCGAGAAACGCCGCCGCCCAGCGCGACCCTCGAATCTTCGGCAGGAGCGGGCGGCTCGCCGCGACGAACACGAACGACGGCAGGAAGATGCCGACGGTCGCGAGGACGGCCCCGGCACCGCCACCGACGAGATAGCCGACGAACGTGGCGGTCGTGAGCACCGGGCCGGGCGTGAACTGACCGATCGCGACGGCGTCGAGGAGCTGTTGGTCGGTGAGCCAGTGGAGGCGGTGGACGAAGTCGTTCCGGAGGAACGCGAGGAGCACGTAGCCGCTGCCGTAGAGGACGGAGCCGATCTTGAGGAACGTGACGAACAGCGTGGTGAGGCTCACGGGCCACGCGGTCGCCGTGCCCTGCGCGACGACGGGCGCGACGCCGGCCAGCACGGTCGCCACCGGCGCGACGGCGGCGGCGACCCACGCGCCTCGGACCGCCCGCGCGAGAGGTACCACGAGCCCTCCGGCGAGCAGCAAGACGATCTCGTTCGCGCCGGCCAGGGACAGCGCGAGCACGGCGAGCGCGACCGCGGCCAGGAGCGTCCCGCGCGCCGCGGTCCGCCCGAGTCCCCAGATCGCCTGGACCACGACCGCGATGATCACCGGCTTGACGCCGTAGAGGAGCCAGCCGACCTGCGGTTGGGCGCCGTAGCGGGCGTACGCCCACGCGAGCGCCCAGACGATCGCCATAGCGGGGAGGATGAAACAGGCGCCGCCGGCGAGGAGGCCCGGCCAGCCCGCGCGGCTATAGCCGAGATGCATCGCCATCTCGGTGGAGTTCGGGCCGGGAATCAGGTTCGTCATGCCCAGGAGGTCGAGGAAGCGCTCGTCACTCACCCACTTCCGCCGCGTGACGACCTCCTCGCGCATGAGCGCGATGTGGGCGGCCGGCCCGCCGAAGCCGATGACGCCGAGTTTCACGAAGAGGAGCGCGACCTCGCGGAGGGACGCGGCGGGCCTCACGCGCCCGAGGGTACACCGGTGGCTACGCAGCCACGCGTGGCAATACCTGCTCTTGGAGCAGCACCATCGAGCGCTCCCAGGCCGCCCGCGGGCGCCCCTCGTGGGCGATCACGAGAAGCGTGCCGAACCCTCCTACCTCGTCGCCGAGCTTCGCCAGCCTGGCGGCGACCGTGTCGGGATCGCCGACGATCCAGATGTTGTCGAGGAGGTACTCGAGCGTGACGTCGGCGTCGGGCATCGCGGGATCGATCTTGAGCATCTCGCGTCCCCGGATCTTTCCGAGGAGCGGCAGGAAGTAGTCGCGGTAATCGCGCGCGAGCGGTCCCTCGAGCGCCTCGCGGCGTGCGCGCGCGTTCGTGTCGGCCACATAGACATCGCGGGCGATCCGCCAGGTCGATCGATCGGCGACGCGCCCCGTTCGCGCGGCCCCTTCCTCGACGCTGGCCCAGTGCGTGCGGAGAATCCGAGGCGGGACGAAGTTGATGCTCATCGGGATGTAGCCGCGCTCGCCCGCGAGGACCAGCGTCTCCGACTTCGCCGACACGCCGGCCACGCCGATGGGCGGATGCGGGCGCTGGTACGGTCGCAGATGGAGCCGGAGACCGATGTCCTCCTGAGGCTCGGGGACGCGGAAGCGCCAGTACTTGGACTCGTAGAGGCCCGGCTTCGGGTCGTTCCAGAGCTCGAGGACCAGATCCAGGACGGCCCGCGTGATCCCGCGCTGCTCGCCACTCTTCGGGTCAAGGCCGCACATCTCGAAGTCGCCGGGGAACCCGCCGGAGCCCACGCCCCAGTAGAAGCGGCCTCGGGCCATCTGGTCTAGCTGGGCGATGCGCTGCGCGAGCATGAGGGGGTTGTGATTCGGCAGACAGGACACCCCGGTGCCGAGCTTTATCGTCTGCGTCCGGGCGAGCGCGTTGGCGATGAACAGGTCGGGACACGGGATGTTCTCCCACATCGCCGTGAAGTGCTCGCCGATCCACGCCTCCTCGAACCCCAGGCGATCGAGCGTGACGAGCTGCTCGAGGTCCTCCTCCATCGTCCGGGCGGGGTCGGCGCCGGGCGGGTGCAACGGCATCGCGAAGTATCCCAGGCGCTCCACGGCGTTGGCACGAATTCTACTCCTGAGGTAGAGTCTCCGCCGGAGAGAGATGCGCTTCGGCACCTACTATTTCCTCCAGGCCCCACCGGCGCTCGCTCACGCCGAAGTCTTCCGGCGCGAGATCGAGCAGATGGCGTGGACCGAGGAGCTCGGCTTCGACAGCCTCTGGCTGACCGAGCACCACTTCATCGAGTACGGCCTCTCCGTCTCGCCGACGGTCCTGGCGGCCGCCGCCGCCATGCGGACCCGGCGCGTGCGGATCGGCCTGGCCGCCGCGATCCTCCCCTTCCACGATCCGATCCGGCTCGCCGAAGAGCTCGCGATGGTCGATATCCTGTGCGGGGGACGCCTCGACGTCGGCGTGGGGCGCGGCAACCGCCCGGTCGAGTTCGAGGGCTATCGCGTCCCCCAGATCGAGAGCCGCGAGCGCTTCGAGGAGGCCCTCACCATCCTGGTCCGCGCGTGGACGCTGGAGCGCTTCGCGTACGAGGGCCGCCACTACAGGATCCCCGAGGTCCGGGTGATCCCGAAGCCGCTCCAGCAGCCCCATCCCCCGCTCTACGTGGTCTGCGTCAGCCCCGACACGATCGAGGCCACCGCCCTCCGCGGGCTGCCCATGCTCAACTCGCTCCTGCGGGGACCGATCGACCAGCTCGCCCAGCAACGCGACACCTACGTCAGGGCGTGCCGGAAGGCGGGGCGGGACGACGCCGAGATCGCTCGCCTGCTCGGGAGCTGGGGAGTCTCGCGCCACGTCTACGTCGCCCCGACGGACACCCAGGCGCTGGCCGAGGCGAAGGACGCTGAGCTCTGGTATCAGGAGGCCCTCCGGCGGTTCCTGATCCCCGAGAGGATCGAGCGCGTGCACCCCCTCCTCCAGCCGGGGTTCCGGGCGATGGCGGAGCGCCTCGGGAAGATCACCTGGGACCAGCTGGTCGCCGAGACCGTCGCCTTCGGCGCCCCCCATACGGTCGCCGAGAAGATCGACGAGCTGCGCCGCCTCGGCGTCGGCGAGGTGCTCTGCTGGATGAACTTCGGCGGCCTGCCCCAGGAGCGCGTGCGGCGCTCGATGGAGCTGTTCGCGCGGGAGGTCATGCCGGGCTTCCGCTGAACAAGCGGTTTTTACGGAACCGAAGCTCGCCTTCCGCCATTTACTCGGCGTCCGTCCCCGGGCGCCGGCCACCGGCAGACCCCATGGCGCTAACGTCTCACCCCGCCCCCGGCGGGAAAGGAGGCCACGATGCCACACCCCAGACCGAACCGCCTGCTCACCTTTTTCCTCCTCTTGCCCCTGCTGGCGGTGCCGGTCGCGGCCGGCGCCGAGGAGATCCACGCCAAGTTGATCGGTTACCAGGAAGTCCCCTCCGTCTCCACCGTGGCCAGAGGCGAGTTCCGCGCCGAGATCAGCCGCGACGGCAGCGCTATCGACTGGGAGCTTTCCTTCAGCGGGCTTCAGGCGCCGGTGACCCAGGCCCACATCCATTTCGGCCAGCGGAGCGTGATCGGCGGCATCGTCATCTGGCTCTGTCAGACGGCGACGAATCCCGCTCCGGCCTCGGTCACGGCCCTGACACAGACCTGCCCGCAATCCGGCACCATCACGGGAACCGCAACCGCCGCCAACGTCGTCGCGACCGCCGCGAACCAGCAGATCGCGGCCGGTGAGCTCGCTGAGGTGATCGCCGCTATCCGGGCCCGCGTCGCCTACGCGAACGTCCACACGTCGGCATCGCCGGGCGGCGAGATCCGCGGCCAGATCAGGGCCTCCGACCGGGACTAGTCTCGCGCCCCTCGCCGCGCGCCGGCGGCCACTCTCGCGCGGTCGCCGGCGCCGTACCTTCCGCAACCGGATCCTGCGCGGCGTCCCCGCGGCGCTTGCCTTGCGAGGTCGGCGCTGCTACGCTCGCGCGCGATGCGGTACGAGTTGATCTCGGCCGACTGCCACGTCGATCTCTGCTGGCTGCCGCCCGAGCTCTTCACCGTGAACGCCTCCGCGGGCCTGCGCGACCGCATGCCCTATGTCACCGACGGGCCGAAGGGGTCCCTGTGGGTGACCAAGAGAGGCGCGATGCTCGGGCTGGTGAACGGCATGGGATCGGCCGGACGCGAGTACGTTCCCGGCCAGATCCACCGCTCCGATCGCATGGCCGCGACCGGGCTCTACGACGACGGCAAGCGCGGGATCCGCCGCCCCACCGACCCCGAGCTGCGCCTGCGCGACCAGGACCGCGACGGCGTCCAGGCCGAGGTGCTCTACGGAATCCTCGGCACCACGCGGCGCCTCGACGACCCCGAGGCCGCCGCCGAGGTCATGCGCATCTACAACGAGTGGCTCGCCGACTTCTGTGACACCCACCCCGACCGCTACGCCGGACTCGCCTCCATCCCCAACCAGCCCGTGGAGGCGGCGGTGGAGGAGGTCACGCGGATCCTCAAGCGCGGCGGCGTCCGTGGGCTCGACGTCGCCAACTCGCCGGACATGCCGCCGCTCTGGGACCCTCAGTGGGCTCCGCTCTGGGACATCGTCAACGAGGCGCGCCTACCGGTCCACTTCCACACGATCGGCGGTCAGCGACCGGATTTCACGAAGCTCCCGCCCGTCCTCGGGCGCGTGGCGCACGCGGTCCATATCACCGGCTTCCAGATCCACATGGCGACGATCCTCATGTCGCTGATCTTCGGCGGCGTGCTCGAGCGTTACCCGGCGCTACGGGTCGTCATCGGCGAGAGCGGCATCGGCTGGATCCCGTACATCCTCGAGCGCATGGATGCGGAATGGGAGGACCAGTTCAAGGACCTCGCTCTGAGCCTGAGACCGAGCGAGTACTGGCGCCGCCAGTGCAAGGCGACCTACCAGACGGATCGCGTCGGCATCAAGCTGCTCGACGAGATCGGGATCGACAACGTCATGTGGGGCTCGGACTTCCCCCACCCCGACGGCGTCTGGCCCGACTCCCGCGAGGTCATCCAGCGTGAGCTCGGGCACCTCCCTGCCGACGTTCGCCGCAAAGTCGTCTGCGAGAACGCGGGGAGGTTCTACGGGTTCATCCGCTGATCAGGTCCACCACTCGGGCGCGTGAGTTCCGAGCGGCACCGATGGACGCGCCCAGGAGGCGGGAGTCTCCGAGAGAATCGGCGCCGGGCTCACGTGCCTGAGCACGCCGAAGGGTGTCGCCGTCGTCTGGAGAAAGCCTCGACGTCTTCCACGCGGGGATCGGGGACGCCGTGGCCGGCGACGCGGCCGTGTCGATCGAGCCAGCGCCCCGTCTGAGCGAGCGAGACCCGCACGAGATAGCTGCCGCCCTCTCGCGCTCGACGTGCGAGCGCTACCATCGCGCCGAAGGCCGCGAGGTATCCCGTCGCGTGGTCGAGCGCCTGGGCCGGAAGGTGCCGTGGTCCGTCCGTGCCCGCCGCCACCCCGCCCTCGTGAGCGATCCCGCTCACGGACTGCACCAGGCTGTCGAACCCCCGGCGCTCCCGCCAGGGCCCGACGTGGCCGTAGGCGCTCAGGGTGACGTAGACGATTCCCGGCCGTAGCCGCGCCAGGTCCTCGGGCGACAGGCCGCGCGCGGCCAGTGCCCCCGGGCGATACGACTGGCAGACGACGTCGGCGTGCCGCATCAGGACCCGCAGCTGCTCGAGGTGATCCGCGCGACGCAGATCGAGGCGCGCGGAGCGCTTGCCGAAGCCCCCGTCCATGAGATGCACCTCGATCGCCGGCAGGTGCTCGGCGGTGACGAGGAGCACGTTCGCCCCGTGTCCGGCGGGTGTGCGTCCACAGACCGGTCCGGCGATGACCCGCGTGAGATCGAGCACGCGCACGCCGGACAAGGGCCGCTCGCCCCGCCCGGCCGCCTCGGCCGGAGCGTCGCCGATCCGCACGATCTCGAAGAGCGGCAGCGTGGCCACCGCGCGCGCCTGCGGATGCTGCTGCCACTCGGCGGGAGCGCGAACCATCCCGGCGCACAGGCCCGCGGCGGCCAGCCCGTCCTCGAGCTCCGCGGCCTTTCGCTTCGCCACCGCCGCCGTGACGGCGTCGCGGATGCCGTCGCATCCGAGGACCCGGAGCGCGCCCTCACGGTGATGGGGGAAGTTGCAGTGGAGCTGGATCCAGCGCTCGTCGCCGGCTCGATAAAAGCCGGAGACGGGATGCCACGCCCCCGGGGGCGTGCGGCCATCCACGCGGAGATAGCGCTCGCTGCGGAATGCGGCCGCCGCCGCCCGCGCGTCGACCGCGACGTGCTGGCGTCGCCCCGAGCGGAGCCGCCACAGCTCCGCGGCCGCGAGCCCTGCCGCCGCGATGCTCGCCGCCGCGACCGTCGCGATCTTGAAGTCGCTCGGAAGCACCGGATCGCCACCCGTCAGCTGCGCCCAGTCGAGGGCGGCGAGATCCTCGCCCGCCCAGCGCCAGAGCTCGCCGAGGACACCGTAGGCTTCGGCCCTGTCACTCACTGACGCGAGCTTAGCCAGACGGTCCCGGAACGGTCAAGGATCACCACGCCCCCAGGAATCCGAGGTACACTCCGGGGCGCATGCGCGTCCTGGTGACGGGGGCCGCGAGCGGGATCGGACGGGCGACGTGTCTCCGCCTGGCGCGGGACGCGCGCGCCCGGGGGCAGGCGGCGAAGATCGCGGCGGTCGACGTCGCCCCGCTACGCGAGCTCGACGGCCTCCGCGAGGAGCTCCGGAAGCTCGACGCCGAGGCCCTTCCCCTACGCGGCGACATGGGCGGCGACGAGGGGCCGGCGCGGGTCGTCGGCGAAGCGGTCGACCGCTTCGGCGGCCTCGACGGCCTCGTGAGCAACGCCGGGATCAACCGGCCGGGGACTCTTCTTCAATATGCCGTCGAGGACTGGGACCGGGTCTTCGCCGTGAACACGCGCGCGACATGGCTCCTGGCCAAGGCGGCCCACCCTGCCCTGACGGCCGCGCGCGGCGCGATCGTCGCCGTGGCGTCGATGTCCGGGAGCAATCCGCACGCGAACCTCGGCGCGTACGGGCCGAGCAAGGCGGCTCTGATCATGCTGGTGCAGGTGCTGGCGCAAGAGTTCGCGCGCGACGGCATCCGGGTCAACGCGCTCTCGCCGGGCATGGTGCGCACGGGCATGACCGCCAAGGTCTACGCCGACCCGCGGATCGCCGCCGAGCGCGACGCGCTCGTCCCGCTCGGGCGGGTGGCGACGCCCGAAGACATGGCCGATGTCATCGCGTTCCTGCTCGGCCCCGACGCGCGCTACGTCAACGGCCACGACCTCGTCGTCGACGGCGGTGTCAGCGGAAACCTCCTCGGCCGCCTGCCGGGCCTCTCCCAGATCACGCGCGGATGAGACGATCTCACTGAGGAGAGCGGACACCATGGGCAAGAAGCTGCTCTTCGTCGGCGCGGGTGCCATCGGCAGCTATCTCGGGGCGTTCCTGTCGCGTGCCGGGCACGACGTGACGCTCGTCGATCCGTGGGCCGATCAGGTCGAGACGATCCGCGAGCGCGGGATCTCGGTGACGGGACCGCACGAGCCGTTCGAGGCACGACCGGCGGCGATCCACGTCCACGAAGCGGCCCGCCTGCCGCGCGACTACGCGATCGCGTTCGTCGCCATGAAGGTCTACGACACGCCTTGGGCGACCCAGCTGGCGCTCCGGCACCTGGCACCCGACGGCTACGTCGTCGCGGCGCAGAACTGCTGGCCCGACCCCCTGGTGGCGGCGATCGCTGGCGCCTCACGCGCCGTGGGGCTGGTGATGTCCAAGATCGGCGTGGCCCTCTGGAAGCCCGGCCGGGTGGAGCGCGGCCTGGAGCGCGGCCAGGGCAAGGGGCACGACGTCTTCCGCGCCGGCGAGCACGACGGGCGGGTCACCCCGCGCGCGACCGCGCTGGCGGCGATGCTCTCGGTGATCGACGGCGCCCAGGTCACCGACAACCTCTGGGGCGAGCGGTGGGCGAAGCTCTGCGCGAACGCGATGGGCAACCCGGTCCAGGCCATGTCCGGGCTCGGCTCGCTCGAGATCGCCTCGAGCGAGGTCGGGCGCACCATCACGATCCATCTCGCGGCGGAGTCCGCGCGCGTCGGGCTGGCGCTCGGCTACCGCGTGCCCAAGTTCAACGGTGCCGAGGCCGCCGAGTGGGCGGGGGCCGACCGGCGCGAGACGTACGACGCCCTGGACCGGATGCTCACCCCGGCCTCTGGGAAGCCCGTGAACTGGCGGGCGTCGATGGCCCAAGACGTAGCCAAGGGCCGGCCCACGGAGATCGACGCCATGAACGGTTTCGTGGTGGCCCAGGGCCGTGAGCGCGGCGTCCCCACACCGGTCTCGTCGGCGGTCGTTGAAGGAATGCATGAGGTGGAACACGGCATCCTCAAGCAGGCGCCGCAGAACATCGAGGTCATATTGCGGCGCGCTGGTCTCTAGCCGGGTGCGGGTGCCATGGATTGGCTCGGCTTCTTTCTCCTGCGTTACGGGGATCTTCACGGCCGCCTCGTTGAGGACCTCCTCGCCGGGCTCTCCGAGGACCAGGTGCGCCGCCGCCCAGATCCTCGAGTCAACACGATCGCCTGGCTCCTCTGGCACGCGGCGCGGATCGAGGACGTGGGCGTGAACGGCCTCGTCGCTGATCGGCCGCAGGTGCTCGACGACGAGGAATGGCTCGGGCGGATGAAGCTCGTGCGGCGCGACGTGGGCACCGGGATGGACGACTCCGAAGTGGACGAGCTGAGCCTGACCATCGATCTGAAAGCGCTTCGCGGCTACTGGGACGCGGTCACGCGACGGACGCTCGCCGTGGTCGAGACGCTGCGCGGTCAGGATCTGGAAGCGCTCGTCCCGATGGAGCGCGTCAGGCGCGTCGCGTTCGAGGAGGGGGCGGTGGCGCCGAAGGCCGCGTGGCTCGCCGACTTCTGGGGCGGCGGCCGGAGCCGCGTCTGGCTCCTGTCCCAGACACCGCTCCTGCACGTCTACGGGCATTACTTCGAGGCGCGGGTGGTCAGAGGGCTCTGGGGCCTCCGGAGCCCGTGAGGCCCACTCGGAAGACCCGGGCGAGTCGGCGCGTCAGGAGGTCGATGACCGACGCGAGCCAGCCGCGCCATGCTTCCGCTAGCGCGGGTCTCGAGACCCATCGCCCGAGCCGGCCCTGCAACGCCGCCACGAGCAACCCCGCAGAGAGAACCGTCCCGACGCCCCGGTAGCCTCCGGTGAAAAGCCTTCCCAACGCCCACGCGATCACGCCGAGGAGCCAGGCCGAGTAGCTACCAGCCAGGAGGCCGTAGGTGAGGTAGACCCGTCGCTCCCGCGGGCTCGCTTGGCGACGCGCCCGGGCCGGTGACCCCCAGAGGCGCGCGAGGCGATCCCCGACATACCCGAAGGCGCGTGCTCTCAGGTTCGGGATACCGAGCACGTCGCTCAGGAGATAGTAGCCGTCGAGCTTGATGAGTGGGTTGAGGTTGAAGAAGAAATGGTCGTGGGTTGCTTTGCCCACGTCTGACTCCGGAATCCAACCCACGACCGCGCGCCCGAGCGCCGACCGTGCTAGTCTGGGCCCGGTCGGACGGGGCGACGGCCGCCAGGCTCCGAGGCCCGATCACCGAGGGGGGCGACATGCGCTACACGAGAATTTCCGCCGACTGCCACATCGACCTTCCCATGCTGCCGCCGGACCTCTTCACCTCGAACGCCTCGGCCGCGATGCGGGACCGCATGCCCTACGTCGCCGAGGGGCCGGATGGGCCGTACTGGACCTGCAAGAACGGTGGGTCGTTCGGGCTCGTCTGCGGCGTGGGGCCGTCGGGGCAGAAGCACGTGCCGGGGCAGAACTATCGCGTCGACGTCATGGCGTCGACGGGCCTCTACGAGGACGGCAAGAAGGGTCTCCGCCGCCCGACGGACCCCGCCCTGCGCGTCAAGGACATGGACCGTGACGGCGTCGATGCCGAGGTGATCTTCGGCATCCTCGGCGCAGCCACACGACTCAACGACCACGAGGCGGCCAACGAGATGTTCCGGATCTACAACGACTGGCTCGTCGACTTCTGCCGCCACTACCCCGACCGCCACATCGGGCTCGCCTGCCTGCCCTACGGTGACATCGACGCCGCGGTCAAGGAGATCCATCGCGTGGCGAAGCGCGGGCTCCGGGGCATGGAGCTCTCCTGCTCCTGGGACATGGAGCCCATGTGGCATCCCTGCTGGGAGCCGCTCTGGAAGGCCGTGAACGAGGTCGGCCTCCCACTCCACTTCCACACCTTCCCGTCCTTGCCGCCGGGCAAGCTCGACCAGCAGAAGGGCCTCACCCGCCGGGCCGCGTTCTTCACCGCCGTCTCGAGCTTCCAGATGAACCTCATCAACATCCTCTCCGCCGTCATCGGCGCCGCGGTCCTCGAGCGCTACCCCAGGATGCGGATCTCCTTCGGCGAGAGCGGGATCGGCTGGCTGCCCTACGCGCTCGACCGCATGGACTTCGAGTGGGAAGACCGCTTCCGCGACCTCGGTCTCACCATGAAGCCGAGCGACTACTGGCGTCGGCAGTGCAAGGCGACCTTCCAGTTCGACCGGATCGGCACGAAGCTCATCGACGACATCGGCGTGGAGACGCTCATGTGGGGTTCCGACTACCCGCACCCCGACGGGGTCTGGCCCGAGTCGTCGAAGTACATCGAGGAGCAGCTCGGCCACCTGCCGTCAGACGTCAAAGGCAAGATCACCTGCGAGAACGCCGGCCGGTTCTACGGGCTCATCCGCTAGGAAGCGCGTCGAGCTCCTTGCCAGGAAGTCCCCGTCGCACTGTCAAAAACCCGCCTGTCGATCGGAGCTCCTCAGGGATCCTCCGGGCCTGATTCGGGGGATTTACCCGATTCGCTCTTAGGGTTTTCGCTCATAGGGTTTTGGCCAGTACCTCGTGAGGAGGGAACTCTATGAGAACCGTCGCGGCAGTCGTAATCCTGGCGAGTTTCGTTGCGATGGTGGGCGCCCCACCGGCCTCCGCGCTGATCCTCCACACCACGTTCCCGCTCGTCGGTACGTTCCCCAATCCCTGCACCGGGGAGCTGATCGCGTTCACCGGGGACGTGCACGTTCTCATCGGCCAGTTCATCGACGGGACCGGGGCGCTCGAGCTCACGCTACACAGCAATTTCCAGGGGGTCACGGGGACCGGTCTCATGACCGGCGCCACGTACCAGATCCCGTCTGACTCCCGCCAGATCATGTCCCTCGGACTCCCGCCCGTGACGGTGACCCAGTCGAATGACTTCCGCGTCGTCGGAAGAACCGACAACTTCACGGGGCGGCTCCCGCTGGCTGTCACGATCAGTACCGCTGGCGGAGTCAGCGCGAACGTTCGCCCGTTGCAGTTGGTGTGTAACTGATCATGATCCGCAGGAGGCGGCGATGAACCTGCGCGGCTCATTCCTTACGTTCTTGACCGTCGCGACGATGATCGTTTCGCCACTGGCCTACGCCGCGACCACCAGCACGGTGATGCCGTTCCCGACTCCCACGATCACGAATCCCTGTAATGGCGAGGACGTGAACGTGAGCGGAAATGTCCACGTGACCATCGGCGCGACGATCGATGGCAACGGCGGGAGTCATCTTCGCATTCACATCAACAATCAGGACGTCAGCGGGATCGGCGTGGACACGGGAAGCCGGTATCAGATACCGACCACGCTCGACAGCAGCGCGTACTTTGGCTCGGCGACGACGATGACCCTGACCGTGAACACCCGCGTCGTCGCGCAGGGATCGACGCCGAACTTCAATATGCGCGAGCTGATCCACGTCACCGTGAACGCGAACGGCGTCACGACCGCGTCCGTCGACAACCCCTCGATGGACTGTAATTGACCCTGGTATCATGGGCATCGGACGCGCGGGAGGATGCCGACCTATCGTAGCGACGTCGTAGGAAGCCTCCTGCGCCCGGCGTACCTCGTCGCGGCGCGGCGGGACGTCGAGGGCGGACGCCTCACGCCAGCTGCGTTCAAGGGGCTCGAGGACCGGGCCGTCGACGAGGCCATCGAGCTCCAGGAAACCGCCGGGCTCGCGGTCGTCACCGACGGTGAGATGCGGCGCTACGCCTTCTTCGGCCATCTGATCGAGGCGCTCGACGGCTTCGACAAGCTCGGGGGCTGGGCGATTCCCTTCCGCGACGAGCAGGGGGCCGAGCTCGTGTTCAAGCGCCCCGTGGTGGTCGAGCGGCTCCGCTGGCGCCGGAGTATGTGCGCCGAGGAGTGGGTCTATCTGCGCGGGCACGCCCGGCGCCCGGGCAAGACCACGCTCATCAGCGCCCAGCAGGCGGCCGCGTACTACGACCCGGACAAGTCGCGCGCGGCCTACCCGACCCGTGACGCCTACCTCGCCGACGTGGTGGACTTCACCCGGCGCGAGGTGGCGGAGCTGGTGCGTCTGGGCTGCACCTACGTGCAGATCGACGCGCCCCAGTACGCGGCGCTGCTCGACCCGTCGATCCGGGAGGGCTACCGCCAGCGCGGCAGCGATCCCGAGCGGCTCATCGACACGTGCATCGAGATGGACAACGCCGTGATCGGCGACTATCCCGGCGTCACCTTCGGCCTGCACATCTGCCGCGGTAACAATCAGTCGATGTTCTACGCGAGCGGGGGCTACGAGCCCATCGCCGAGCGGGTGTTCCGGCGTACGCGCTTCCAGCGCTTTCTCCTCGAGTACGACGACGAGCGTTCCGGGAGCTTCGAGCCGCTCCGTGCCGTGCCCGACGACCGGATCGTGGTGCTCGGCCTGGTGACGACCAAGAAGTCCCGTCTCGAGACGGTGGAGGAGCTCAGGGAGCGGATCGAGGCCGCCGCCAAGATCGTCCCGCGGGAGCGCCTGGCGCTCTCACCGCAGTGCGGTTTCGCCTCCACACTGGAGGGTAACCGCATCTCGCCCGAGACCCAGCAGAAGAAGCTCCAGGTCGTCGCCGCCACCGCGCGCGCCGTCTGGGGCGGCTAGGAGCTTCGAGGCCCGTCACCGGAGGGCGGGAATCACCTCGTGAGTGAGGATGCGCAGGGTCCGCTGCATCCGGTCCATCGGGAGGAGCCCGCCGGGGTTGAGCTCGGCGACGATACCGGTCAAGCCGAGCTCGTCCCGCAACCGGGCGAGGCGATCGATCAGACCGGCGGCGGTGCCGAACGCGACGCGCGTCTCTAGAATCTCCTCGTACGCCAGGTGCTCCAGCTTTTCGACCCGGGCGCGCCGCCGCTCGCCGGGCCCGGTGTCGGCGCGCCCGAGCCCCGACCGCGCCAGCTCGGCGTGACGGCGGAAGAAGTAGGTGATGTTTTCGCAGGGCTCGTCGATGGCCTCCCGTTCCGTGGCGCCGGCGTAGACGGGGATGCGGAGGCAGACGTCGCCGTGCCCGGCGTGACCCGCGTCACGCCAGGCGGCGCGGTACGCCTGCAGATGGGCCCCGAGCTCCGGGATATCCAGGTCGCGGAGCCCGACGAACAGCGGGAGTCCCTGCTGGCCGACGAAGGGGAACGTCTCCAGCGAGTTGGCGGCCATTCGGATCGGCGGATGGGGATCCTGGTACGGGCGTGGTGACACCGTCGCGTTCTCGAATCGATAGAACTTCCCCTGGTAGCCGAACGGCGCGCCCTTCCACGCTTCGAGGATCACCTCCAGCGCTTCCTGAAAGCGCGCCTGGCTCTCGCCATAGGGAATACCGAGGGCGTCGTAGGCGCGCGGGGAGCCGCTCCGACCGACGCCGAAGTCGAAGCGCCCCTCGCTGAGGTGATCCACCGTCGCGACCTCTTCGGCGATCCGCAGTGGGTTGCCCAGCGGAAGGACCTGCACGGCCGTCCCCACTCGGACGCGCCGCGTACGAGCGGCGATGAAGCTCGCCAGCGCGAGCGGCGCCGACTGCACGGAACGAGCCGGATTGAAGTGGATCTCGCCGAGCCACACGCCGTCGAGTCCCCAGGCCTCTGCCGCGTCCGCCAGCTCGAGCGTCTCGCGGAACGCTTGAGCCTCGCCCGCCCCACGGCGTCTCTCCTCGAGGAAGATCCCGAAGTGCATGGTTCCCCCGGACAATGCCCTAGTCGGGCGTCACTGTCAAAGTGCGTGATAATTTTCGGCCAATGGTAAGTCTCCGTGAATGTCAGCTAGCCGAAAGACCGTCAGTGGCTTCGCTGACATCCTGTCTCGTCACATCGAAATCAAGCGCGCGGATTCTTTTGCTTTGCCAGGGTGCCTCTCCTGTGGCACACGCGTTGCTCCACTCATCCCCAGAGGGCGGTCACTGGCTTCGCTCATCTGGGAGCGGACTCACCGTCGTGGAGCACTCCTATGAAAAAACTCAAGATGCTCATGACCATTGCCGCCGTCGTGCTGGTTGCGGCAGCCGGGGCCCGGGCCCAGTTCTTCGCAAGAGACCCAGGGGTGCGCGTTGGGCCCGCGGGCGCCGGTGGGATGCTGGAGGGCCTGACGGGGCTCCAACAGGGCTTCTTCACCACCGGGCTGGAGGAATTCGAAGAGGCCGACGGGCTCGCGGAAGGGCTCGGCCCACGCTTCAACCTCGACAGCTGCGTCGGCTGCCACTCCCAACCGGCCACCGGCGGGACGAGCCCCGAAGTGAATCCTCAGGTCGCGGTCGCCACGGCCTTCGGCGCGCTCAACACGGTGCCCTCGTTCATCACCCTCAACGGGCCGGTGCGGGAAGCCCGCTTCAAGTACACGCCAAACGGCACCCGTGACGGTGGCGTCCACGGGCTGTTCGTCATCAGCGGCCGGAACGACGGGACGGCCGACGCCAGTGGCTGCAACATTCAGCAAGAGAACTTCGCGGCCCAGCTCGCGGCTGGCAACGTGAGCTTCCGGATCCCGACGCCGACGTTCGGCAGCGGGCTGATCGAGCAGATTCCGGACTGGGCCATTCTCGCCAACCGCAACGCGAACGCGCTCGTCAAGGCGTCGCTCGGTATCTCCGGCCACCCGAACCAAAACGGTAACGACGGAACGATCGCGCGGTTCGGCTGGAAGGCGCAGAACAAGTCGCTCCTGCTGTTCTCGGGTGAGGCCTACAACGTCGAGATGGGGATCACCAACGAGCTGTTCCAGACCGAGCGCGACGAGGCGCCGATCTGCCAGCTCGTGACCACGCCCAACAACGTGACGGCGACGGACGGGACGACCCTGCCCGAGGGGCTGAGCGCCATCGAGAAGTTTGCGTTCTTCATGCGGTTCCTGGCTCCGCCGACCCCCTCGCCCGACACCCCGGGCGGGGCTGACTCGATCGGCCGGGGCCGCTACTTCTTCGCGGCGGTCGGATGCGCGCTGTGCCATACGCCAGCGCTCCGAACCGGCCATTCGACAGTCGCGGCGCTCGACTCCAAGCCGGTGAACCTCTTCTCCGACCTGCTGGTCCACAATATGGGGCCGGGCCTGGCCGACGACATCCTCCAGGGCCAAGCCGGAGGCGACGAGTTCAGAACCGCGCCGCTCTGGGGCCTCGGCCAGCGCATCTTCTTCCTGCACGACGGGCGCACGACGGATCTGCGGCAGGCTCTCCAGGCGCACAGGAGCTTCGGGAATCTCAAGTACCAGTCGTCGGAAGCCAACACCGTGATCGGTTTGTACAACTCGTTGAGCGAGGCGCAGAAGCAGGACGTCCTGAACTTCCTCCGGTCCCTGTAGGTCCGGACCGTTTGGCTCGGGGGCGGCGGCGCAGGAGAGCCGCCGCCCCGCGCCCCTCCCCTACCCCCGCTGGATCTCGAGCGGGAAGACGGTGTCCATCAGCGACGCACCGCCGTCCACCGCGATGACCTGGCCCGTAATCCAGCCCGCTTCCTCGGCGGCGAGGAGCGTCACAGCATTGCCGATGTCCGCAGGCGTCGTCAGCCGTCCCGCGGGCGTCCATCCGCCCTCGTGCCAGGCGCGGCTCATCTCCTGCACCGGGGTGGGCAGGCTGTTCAGGACGCTGTCTTCGGTGAGCCCCGGGCTGAGAGCGTTCACCGTAATCCCCCGCTTGGCCAGCGCCACCGCGAAGTAGCGGACCAACGACTCCATCGCGGCCTTGGCCGACCCCATCGCGACCCAGGGCTGCCAGCTGCCCGTGCGCGCGCTCGGCGCGTAGGTAATAGCCAGGATCCTGCCTCCCTTGCCCATGAGGCGCGTTGACTCGTGGACGCCGACCAGGAACGCTTTGGCCTGGGAGTCGAGGGCCATGTCCCACTTGTCGAGGGTGATGTCCATCGGCGCCTGATAGAACGCCGACAGCTCGGGCCGCGCGTTGCTCACGAAGATATCCAACGCGCCGAACTCGCTCTTGACGCGACCGAACATGCGGCGAACGTCGTCGGCGCGCGAGACATCCGCCTGGACGACGAACCCGTCCGACCCGTGCTTCCGGATGCGCTCGAGCGTGTCCTTCGCCGCGGCGTCATTCTGGTAGTAGTGGACGGCGACGTTGACGCCCTGCTCCGCGAGCTTCACGGCGATTCCCCTGCCGATGCCACGCGAGCTTCCGGTGATCAGCGCGTATTTCCCCTTGGGCGACATACGGACCTCCTCTGGGCGGGCGGGCGAGCGGTTCACTGCAGCGAAGGGTGCGCCGAGCCTAGCCGCCGGCTCCTGGCTGGTCAAGGACCAAAGGCGTCAGGACCAAAGGCGTCAGTGGACCACCGAACGACGCCCGTGATGCCGTCGACGGCGACCGTGGCTCCCTCGGGGATCCGCCGCGTCGCGCCCCGTGCGCCGAGCACCGCTGGAATGCCGCGCTCCCGCGCCAGCGCGGCAAGGTGCGAGGTGCTGCCGCCGAGCTCGGCCACGACTCCCGCCGCGCGCCCCAGCACGACGGCGAGCGCCGGGCCCCCCACCTGCGTGACGACGATGCTGCCGGTCGCGACGCGGTCGAGGTCCCGCTCGTCCAGGATCAGGCACGCCGGCCCCGTCCCCCACCCGCTCCCCGCCGGTTGACCGGTCAGCGCCGGGTGGCGACTCCAGACCTCGTCCGTCGCGCCGCGCGGCTCGACGCGCAGCGGTCGGGATTGGAGGATCCAGAACCCCTGCCGGTCCTTCGCCCACTCGAGCTCGACGGCAGAACCGAGCTCGGACTCCGCCTCGAGCACGAGGCGCGCGAGCGTGGAGGCCTCAGCGTTGGTCAAACACGGCACCTCGACCCGCTCGGGTTCCACGGCGCGCCAGCGCGGGCCATCACCCGTCGAGACGATCAGATGCTCCTTGCGTCCCGGCTCCACCGCCTCGACCGAGGCGTCGCGCCGCACGAGGTAGCGATCGGGCACGACCTCGCCCTGGGCGACCGCTGAGCCGAGCCCCCACGCACCCGTCAGCACGATGTGGTCGTTCGGAGTCAGACTGAACGCGCCGCCGGCGGCCTCGGCCTCCACCATCCCCTGGATCAGCACCGGCATCGCCGACGCCGCCGGATCGACCTGAGAGGCGCGCATATACCGGAGCGCGCGCGTCGACCAGAGCGACGCCCAGCAGGCGCGCACCGCCGTGCCCAGATCCGCTCGGTCGGCGATGCCGAGAAACGTCTCGAACTGACCGGCGAAGGATGCCAGCGCCGTATCCTCGCAGAGCGCGGACGAGCGAACGGCGAGCTGGCCGCCGGCTCCGCTCGTCACCCCTCTCCAGGCCGCGTCGAGCGCGGCGCCGACCGCGGGGTCGAGCGGGGCGCGAGCCAGGGCGAGCCTGATCGAGAGCGCCAGCCGCCTCGCCTCGGGGCCCCCGGCGCCGGCGACCTCTCGTGCCGTCCGGGCGACACTCGCGAGCGCGACCTGGCGCCGATAGGCGTCAGCGGTGAGGCAGACGCCGTCGGGCACCGGTAACCCCGCGCGCTGGAGTCGAGCGAGCGTGGCCGCTTTGGGCCCGACCCGCGCGGCCGTGGCCGCGTCGGCATCGAGGAGTCGGACGGCGAGGTCAGGGAACAATGAGGATCCGCAGCACGCGATCGGGATCGCGCTCGTAGTCGCCGAACGCCGCCGCCGCCCGGTGAAGCGGATAGGAGCCGGTGATGAGGCCGTCCAACTCCACGGCGCCGGTCGCCACGAGCCGGACGGCGGGCTCGAAATCCGCCGGGACGAGCGCGCGCGAGCCCACGAGCGTCAGCTCCTTCACGTACATCGGGAAGGTCGTGAAGTCCTGCACCGGCTCGTGGCTGATCGCGTAGAGCAAGAGCACGCCGCCGGGGCGGAGCATCTCCATGGCCGAACCCACGAGGCGCGGATCGCCGGTGGTGTCGATCACGAGATCAGCCCCGTGCCCAGCCGTCAACGCCAGCACCTCGGCGACGACGTCGCGCCCCGTCGGATCGACGGTTGCGTCGGCTCGCATCCGTCGCGCCAGATCGCGCTTCCAGGCGCTCCGCGAGACGGCGACGATCGGGCTCGCACCCGCGAGCTTCGCGACCCGCGTGTGGAGGAGTCCCGTGGCGCCCTGGCCGAGCACCACCACGGAGTCGCCGGGATCGATGCGTACCCGCCGCTGCGCGTGGTGCACGGTGGCCAGGGTCTCGATGAGCGTGGCGGCCTCGAGGCCGATCTCGGGGGGCAGGGGGTGGAGGTACCGCTCGGCGAGAACCACCTGCTCGGCCAGCGAGCCGTCGAGCTCGCGGCCGAGCAGCCCCGCCCGGCGACAGAGGTTCTCGTCGCCCCGCAGGCAGCAGTCGCACGCGCCGCACGCGATGATCGGGTTGATCACGACCCGCGCGCCCACCGAGATGCGCACATCGGGACCAACCGCCTCCACGACGCCCGTGGCCTCGTGGCCGAGCACCACCGGGTAGCGCACGCCGGGATGCTGCCCGGTGTAGATGGAGAGGTCCGTGTGGCAGACGGCAGTGGCGGCGACGCGAACGAGCGCCGCGCCCCGACCGGGCCGCGGCGTGGGCCGTTCGGCCACCTCGAAGCGGCGAGGCGCCTGGAGAACGGCGGTTCGCATCATGTCGCTCGGGGGGAGCTCCCCCGACGGGCCGTCAGGCGACGACCGTGATTTCTTCCACCGGGAAGTTACTGATGATCTCCGTCCGATCCGGGTGGACAATCAGCATCTCCTCGATCCGCACCCCCCACTCGTATCGTTTGCCGTGCTGGGTCTCCAGCGCGAAGACCATGCCCGGCCTGATCTCGAGCGGGTGGTCGAGCGACCAGATGCGCGAGATCACCGGCTGGTCGTACTGGGCGAGGCCGAGGCCGTGACCCCAGAGGTTCGCGGCGGCCTGGTCCTCCTCGGCGTAGCCCCACGCTTCCCGCGCCGAAGGCCACTTGAGCGCGATGTCGCGGGTCGTCGCGCCGGGACGCACCGCGTGGATGGAATCGTAGAGCCACTTGAGCGCGGTGGCGTAGTAGTCCTTCATCTCCTGCGTCGGCTTCTTGCCCACGCAGTAGGTCCGGTAGTAGCACGACTTGTAGCCGTTCCACGTGAGCGCCGCGAGGTCCATGAACACGATCTCGCCCGGCCTGATGATGCGGTCGGAGAAGTTCCGCCAGTTGGGCCAGGTGTTGGGGCCCGAGGAGACGATGACGTCCTCCACGTCTTCCATGCCGGGGATCGCGTAGAGGAACTCCATGATGTGGGCGGTCACCTGGTTCTCCGTGAGGCCGGGCTTCAAGAAGCGCATCGTCTCCCAGTGGGCCGCGTCCCCGATCGCCCCCACGACGCGCAGGCATTCCTGCTCGTCCACGTTCTTGATGGCCCGCGCCTCCATCATGGGCGTCATCCCGTCGGCCCACTTGAGCTTCGCCTCGCCGAACTGGTTCAGCATGTTGATGTCGATGAAGTCCACCCCGAGCGTCTGGTCGGCGACGTCGTAGCGTCGCATCTCCTTCACGACCGCGTCGGTGAACTTCTTCACCTGCTGCTTGGACGCGGGGCCGGCGGCGCCCTTGATCCAGGCGTACGACCAGCGGATATTCTCCTCGGGAATCCAGGGGGCGTGGCGCTGGATCTGGAACCCGATGTCCCCTTGCTCGAAGAGCACCGGCGGGCCGTCGCCGCAGAGGAGCGCGTAACGGAGCCCGGGCTTCAGCCGGTTCCAGCCCGGCGTCAGGGTGCTCGTCACGTAGCGGACGTTCTCGTCGTACATCAGGAGGAGGGCGCCGAGGTTGTGCGCCTTCATGCGCTCGCGCGCCCGCTCGAGCCGGTACTTCCGGAGGCGGTCCCAGTTGACCCGCTGCTGCCAGTCCACTCCCACGGTGCCGAAGTTCGCCATGCTCTTCTCCGGTCTCCCCTCTCCTCTATGACTTCTCGACGGGAATTCCGGCGATGCCGTGGGACATGTCCTTCGCCGTCAGGAAGACGACATCCTCATCCGGGGTGGCCAGCGCCGAATGCACGACATTGGACGGGATATAGATCAGCGAGCCCGCCGGCACGCGCGACTTCACGCCGTCCACCTCGCTCTCGAGGGTGCCCCGCAGGACGTAGATCCACTGCTCGTTCGGGTGGCTGTGGGGTCGACCGCCGGTTCCCCTCGGCACGCGCATCAGCCCGATCTGGATGCGCTCGCCCTCGATGACGGACCCGTGGGCCGTCGAGTAGCCGGGACCCGCGTCGATCGTGTGGAGCGCAGCGAGGTCGAAGGTGTATCGCCCGGCGCCGGCCTTGATCGCGCCCGGGGTCAGTGTCGTCGACGGCTGGGGCGTGCGCACGTTCCGCATCTCACATCCCTCCCCGAGGTTCGGACGATCGCGCGGCGATCATAGTGGGCCGAGTGGGCAAACGCAACCCGGCCGTATAATCACGCCGGAGGACGAGAAGTCGTGACGGCGCGGCCGTCCCGAACGAGAACGATGGCCGGAGACTCGGGAGTCCCCGGCCATCGGCGTGCTAGGTGAGCGGGCTCTCGGCCGAGCTAGGCCGAGCGCTTGGCGATGAAGCCGTGCGCGTGATTGTCGCGTAGCTCGTCGAGCTTACCGGCGATGCGGTACTCCTCCTTGATCTGGGCGTACTTGTCCAGGGGCAGCCGCGGATACTCGGCTCTCAAGTTGAGGTTGTAGAGCCGAGCCGAGTTCAGGCCGAAGATCTGGCTCTTCACACCGCCCGTCGCAGGACCAAGCGGGGCGAACTTGTGCTTCTTCTGCATGTCCTCGGGGATTTCGAGCCGGCGCAGCGCTTCGATCTGCCACTGCGGCGACCCGTACAGCACCGAGTCGGTGCCCCACACGACGTGATCGACGCCCATGCCCTTGATCCAGGTGCCCAGGAGAGCCGCCGCGAAGCGCGGGTTGGCTGTGCACGAGTTGGCGAAGCTCGTCCCCATCTCCGCATAGACGTTCGTGACACCGTGCTCGGCCGGGATGCGGGCGAGGTCGCTCGCCCATTTGATCTCGCCGGTCTGATCGAACTCGGCGAGGGCCCGGTCGGGCAGCTCCTGGAAGGCGCGCAGGCCGCCGTGGTAAATGACGAAGTTCAACTGCGGCCAGTCCTTGGCGGCCTTGGCAATGTCCCAGGGCGTGTTGTACTGCCACACGCCCGCCCAGCTCTGCTCGTAGTCGACCGGCATCAGCCCCTTGTGGATACACAGGGTCTTGATGCCCACCTTGACGGCCTTCTCGTAGAACGGGTACACGAGCTTCTGGTCGTCGAGCCGCCAGGGGTACTTGGTCTTTGCCGACAGCGGGTCACCGATCGTGTAGAGCTTCCAGCTGTCGGGATTCAGCTTGTCGATGGCGAGGTCGACCCCGTCCATCCAGCCTGGCTGCCCCGGAGTGATGACGGCATGGCCCAGCATCCGCCGGGTGCCACCCCCCACCCGGTTGACCATGTCCACCGCCTCGCGGATCTGCGTATTGGGGAGGAACTCCCACGACCTGTCGTCGAAGGGCGCGCCGCTCAGAAGCGCCACCGAGGTGTCACTGTTGAGGAAGATCTGCCGCACGTAGTTCTCGAACTTGTAGTAGTAGAGATCCGTCTGCTCCGCCTTGGTGAGCGTGGGGTTCCAGTGCTGGGAGGCGAAGGCGGCGAGTCCCAGAATGCCCGGTTGCGAGTATTTGTCGTGGACGAAGTGCGTCTGTACGTCGAAGATGAACTGCCCCTTCATGGCGTCGGCGCGGTCGGCGGCGCGGCCAGGATCGGCGGCCTCAGCCTCCGAGACGTCGAACAGGTCGCCGAACACCTGGTTCATCGCCAGGAAGGCCGCGGCCATGCCGCAGCTCGTGCGAAGAAACCGGCGCCGATCCAAACCCTGCCTGGCGCCGTGTCGGTCCGCCAACTCCTTGATGCGCGCTTCGACTTGCTTCTGCTGCGCGGTTTGCGGCAGCGGGTTGAACTCTCCGTTCGAGACGATCTGGGTCGGAACAGGCGACGGAAACGCGTGTTCCGCTGGCTCGACTTCAGCGAGCTCACGTTCGCTCAGAAAAATGCCCATGCGTGTCTCCTTGCGTGGCCCCTCGGGGCGCGTACCGTGAAGCGAACTCACCGGTCTCTCAGGAGTGCCGTCGTCTCGGGTCTCCCCTCCCTTCTGGGCCGCGTCGCTCAGACACGGATCCGTCCGCGGCCCGCACCGTCACTTGATCGCCTGGGGGTTGATGGGCGAGCCCACCGCGCGTGTGATCGGCAGCGGCGGCGCGACGAACATGAACTCATGGATGCCGTCCTTCGCGCAGTCGTCCCCCAACGCCTCGAGGTCGAAGATCTCGCCGACGAGAAGCCCCATGTTGACGACCATGACGAGGTGGAGCGGCTGGAACGCCCCTGGAAGCTCGTTGGGCCGGACCTCCGCCCCCCAGGTATCGGTGGCGAGCCCGGCGATCCGCTTCTCGTAGAGCCACGGAGCGGTGAGGAAGGAGAGCCCCGGCGCGTCTCCGGCCGAGAAGGTCCCCCAGCTTCGCTCCCGGACCCGTCGTCCCACGTCCCCCGTCCGCACGAGGACGATGTCCCCGGGCTCGACGCTCACGCGCTCCCTGGCGGCGCAGCCGTCGAGGTCCTCGATGGAAATCGCCTCGCCGGGGCGGAGCGCGTCGACGCCCTTGTGGCGCGCCAGGTCGAGGAGGACGCCTCGGCTGACGATCTTGTCCTTGTAATGCTCGATGCCGTTCCGGGCGGCGCCCGTGGACGAGACCAGGCTCGCGTCGCGGCCGCCGTACATCTTGCCGTTGTGGAAGATGTGGCCGAGCCCGTCCCACTGCGTCCCGCACTGGAGGAACATGGTGACCTGGTCGTCGGCGAAGCCCCAGCCGTACGGAAGCTTCTCGAAGCCCGCCAGCGTCTGTCGGCCCGTCGCGTGGTCCGTGCCGGTGGCCACCATGCTGTGGATGGGGTTCACACGCCCGAAGGCGCCGGTCTGGGGGCCGCTCGTGTCGAAGTTGAGCGCGCACGAGATGACCTTGCCCTGTCGCACGAGGCGGGCGGCGCGCGTGATGACGTCGGGGGTGATGAAGTTGAGGGTCCCGATCTCGTCGTCGGGGCCCCAGCGTCCCCAGTTCCGAAACCTGGCGCAATACTCCTCGAGCAGCGCGGGCGTGACCGCGGCGCGCGTCGTCATCGGTCCCTCCCTCGGTCCGAGGCGCCACGGCAGTGTCCCGCCCTCGACGTCATGTGACGCGCCCGCCAGCGCACGGCGTCGGGGCCGACGGGCACGCGCGGCAGGGGTCGACGGGACCCGTTCCTGCTCGCGGGCACCGGACCCCGCGTGCCCAGGTGGAGCCCACATGACCTTTCAGACGGGACACTAGTTGGCGTCGCTCCGCTGGACGGATTCGAGGAACGTCTTGATCTTCCAGATCGTGTCCTCATCCAGGGCCGGGCCCCACGGCGGCATGCCCTTGGTGGGCCGACCCTGGGTGACGGTGGTGTAAAACACCTGGTCCGCGTGCGCGCCGTAGCGGGTGCTGAGCCGCCGGAGGTCGGTGCGCGCCTCCGGATTCGCCGCGTTCGGCGAATGGCAGTGCGAGCAGTGCGTGTTGAAGAGCGTCCGACCCGCCGCCACCGCCGAGGCGTCGCCCCTGAACGGGTTGGTCTTGCCGGCAGGTGCGAGATCGACCGGCGTGTCGAGTGGGAAGTGATACTTGGCAGCCAGCTGAGGGATGGCGGGCTCCAGCTCGGCCAGAACGCGATCCAGGTGGTCGCGCAGGGATCGATCGGCCGCTCTCACCCCGATGGCCGCACGCCACCGCAGATTGAGCCCGGTCACCGAGATGATCCTGAAGTTCCCGAGGACGCCGCGTTGCGCCGCTCGGTATCCCGCCTCGGGGCCCCAGAGAAATGCCGCCTCGATCTGCCGCTCGGCGAGCGCGTCGAGCGCCGCCTCGGTCGATCTGAACGTCGTGAGCCGGACGCGGTCACGGACCGACAGGAGCGTCTGAGGCGTGGACGCGAAGAGCACGCCGACCGACATCCCGTCGAGATCGTCGAGGCTGCGAAGGATGAACGTCGGCGGCGCGACGACCGCATAGCCGACTTCGAGGAAGGGACGGGTGAGGGCGATCGTCGCCCCCGGGCCCCGGTCGGTCGCGTGGGGGAGCCCGATGAACATGTCGCAGCGGCCGGCCACGAGGGTGGGCCGCAGGGCGCGCCGGCCGACGTCCGTCCGGAAGAAGAAGGGCTCGACCCGCGTCCCCATCCGATCGGCGATGAGCTCGGCCAGCTCGAGGTACATCCCCTTCTCGCGGGAGTCTGCGCTGGTGAAGGGAGCGTTGTCGGGATCGGCGCACACGCGCAGGGGCGCGGCCTCCCCGTCGCCCGCGACGAGGCCGATGATGGCGAAGCCGAGCGCGGCGGAGACGAGCCGCAGGGCTCGTCTCCGCCGCCGGGTCACCGTTAGTCTGACAGCGAGAACACGAACAGCGCACCGCCTTCCGCGCTTGCCTCGATCATCTTGCGGCCGGTCTCACCGAAGAACGGCGGGATGGAGTGGGTCCGCCCGGAGACCACCGCGATGTACTGCTTGCCGTCGATCGTGTAGGTCATCGGACCGGCGTGGATGCCGGACCCCGTGTAGAACTTCCACAGAAGGCGGCCCGTCTTCTGGTCGAGCGCCTTGAACCAGCCCTCCGTGTTGCCGTGGAACACGAGCCCACCATCGGTCGCCAGCATCCCACCGACGTAGGGGAGCGCCTCCTTGTTGCGCCAGAGCGCCTGCTGCTTGACGGGGTCCCAGGCGATCGCCTCGCCCATGAACCCGCCCGGCCCGGGCTTGCCGATCTCGAAATCGGCGCCGAGGTAGAACGCGCCGCGCTTGTACTCCTGGGAGACGAACTCCATGTCCATGCAGAGGTTGAAGGTCGGCAGAAAGACGATGCCCGTCTTCGGATTGAGGGCCATCGGCATCCAGTTCTTCGCGCCGATCGCCGCGGGGCAGACCCCCTTCGCGCGGTAGCCCTGCCGGGGTCGCATCGACTCGTTCTCGATCGGGCGCCCCGTGGTCATGTCGACCCCGCTGGCCCAGGTGATGTACTGGAACGCCTTCGCCGAGATGAGCTTGCCGGTCTGCCGGTTGATGACGTAGAAGAAGCCGTTCCGATCGCCCTTGAGGACGACGGGAGTCTTCTGGCCTTGGAGCGTCAGGTCGGCGACGAGGAGCTCGTTGACCCCGTCGTAGTCCCACGCATCGTGCGGCGTCGACTGGTAGTGCCACACGATCTTGCCCGTGTCGGCGTCGAGGGCGACGGACGACGACGTGTACAGGTTCGTGAAGTCCCCGTAGTCGCTCTTGTCGGGCCCGCGCACGGCGGCATTCCAGGGGCCCGGATTGCTCGTGCCGTAAAAGACGAGGTTCTGCTGCGGATCGTACGATCCAAGCGCCCAGGCGGCCCCGCCGCCCGTCTTCCACGAGTCACCCTTCCAGGTGTCGTTGCCGGGCTCCCCGGGTCCCGGGACGAGGTAGGTCCGCCATACCAGCGCCCCGCTGTCCGCGTCATACGCCTGCAGGGCGCCGCGAACCCCGTACTCGCCCCCGCCGAAGCCGATGATGACGTTCTTCTTCGCGACCACGGGGGGCGACGTGATGACCGCGCCTTCCTTGTAGTCCACGACCGTCGTGGTCCACAGCTCCTTGCCGGTCCTCGCGTCGAGCGCCGTCAGGCGGCCGTCGAGCAGGCCGACGAACAGCTTGCCGTTCGCGTACGCGGCGCCGCGGTTGTTGACGTCGCAGCAGCCGTAGGGATCCACGTCGGCCGCGATCTCGCGGTCGTGCCGCCAGCGCAGCTCCCCCGTCCGCGCGTCGACCGCGAAGACGTGCTTGGGGCCGAACGACGAGGTGACATACAGAGTGTCCCCCACCACGAGCGGCGTCGATTCTTGTGACCTGAGTGTGCCGAGCTGGAGCACCCAGGCGGCCTTGAGCTTGTGGACATTCGAGGTGCTGATCTGACTGAGCGCGCTCCAGTGCGTGTTACCCGGGTCACCTCCGTAGAACGGCCAGCCCGTGTTCTGGGCGCTGGTGGCCGGAGGAACGAGCAGCGCGCCAGCCAGCGCCGCCGTCAGGACGAGGACCGCGAGGTACGACTTTCTCATGTGCGCCTCCATCTCGATGCGGAACGGGTTTCGGGGCGCGACGCAAATCGGTGTCCCACCTCCCCCCAAAAGGTCGGCGCGAATCTTATGCCCCCCGACAGAGGGGCGCAAGCCGCGGCTTCGCGGCGCCTAACCTAGCACGTCGCCCCGGAGAGCGCGACACCTTGCAGACACGCGTGACCGCCGACTATGATGCCGGCATCGTGGGCCTCTTGATCCTCTCCGAGGAGGCCGTCCGTGGCCTGCTGCGTATGGAAGATCTCATTCCGGCGATGGAAGGTGCGCTGGCCGCTCTGTCGCGCGGACACGTGGTGCAGCCGGTGCGCGTGATGCTACCGGTCGCGGAGCACGGGGGCTTCTTCGGCCTCATGCCGGCCTACGCCGGGGCGCTCGGCGCGAAGCTCGTGACGCTCTACCCGAACAACCAGGGCGTCCCCACCCACCACGCCATGATCCTGCTCTTCAAGCCCGAGACCGGCGAGCCGCTCGTCATCATGGATGGCCGATTGATCACCGAGATGCGGACCGGCGCCGTGTCGGCGGTCGCGACGCGGCTCCTCGCCCGCCCGGACGCGTCGGTGCTGGCGATCCTCGGCGCCGGAGTCCAGGCCCGAAGCCACCTGGAAGCGCTGCGACACGTCCGCCCGTTCCGCGAGGTCAGGGTCTGGAGCCCGCGAAACGCCAAGACATTCGCGGAGCGCTTCGGTCTCACGGCCGCACCATCCGCCGAGCAGGCGGTGCGCGGGGCGGACATCGTCGTGGTCGCGACGACCTCCGAGACTCCCGTCTTGCTCGGCGAGTGGCTGGAGCCGGGGACCCACGTCAACGCGGTCGGCGCGCCGCGGCCGACGTGGCGCGAGCTGGACGACGAGACGCTTCGCCGGGCGCGGATCTACGTCGAGTCGAGGGAGGCGGCGATGCGCGAGTCGGGGGATATCATCGCGGCGGGCCGAGCGCCGCTCGAGATCGGTGAGGTCGTGGCCGGCGCCGCGCCCGGTCGGCAGTCCCCGGACGAGGTCACGCTCTTCAAGTCGGTCGGTGTCGCGGTGGAAGACGTCGTCACCGCCGACCTCGTCTACCGCAAGGCGGCCCGACGCTGACGCGGACGGCGCCCCGGCGCCAGGCTCGCGTCCGACGTTTGACACCATGGGGCGCGCTGGCAATAATCGGGCGGAATCGCGCTCTGAGGAGGCCGCCATGACCGTCGACGTCTTCTCCGCGAAGCGACTGGAGCGTCAGGTCCACGTCGACCCCAAGTCCACCGGCATCGTCGTGATCGACATGCTCAACGAGTTCTGCAAGCCCGGCGGGGCCATGGTGCTGCCTGGGTACGAGCGCCTGGTTCCGCCGCAGAAGAACGTCATCGACGCCGGCCGGCAGGCCGGCTGCCCCGTCCTGTTCGTCGCCGACACTCACCGCCCGAACGTGCGCCAGGACCGCGAATTCCTCAAGCGCACCTCGCACTGCCTCGAAGGGAGCTGGGGCGCCCAGGTCATCGGGGATCTGGATCCGCGACCCGACGACATCTACATCGTCAAACGGCGCTACTCGGCCTTCTTCAACACCGATCTGGATCTCACGCTGCGCGACCTCCAGGTGAACACCCTGGTGATCTTCGGCGTGGTCACCAACATCTGTGTCCGCTCGACGGTGCACGACGCCTTCTTCCTCGGCTACCAGGTGATCGTCCCCGAGGACTGCGTGGCCGCGACCGGGCCGCGCGAGCAGGAGTCTTCGCTCTACGACATCGGCACGCACTTCGGCATCGTTGCAGACAGCGAGCACGTCACGGCGGCGCTGCTGCTCCGCGCGCCGCTCGAGAATCGCGTCGCAGCCTGAAAGGGGACCGCCTATGCGAAGCGCCCGTGCCACGGACAGCCCGTGTTCCACGTCTCGCCGCCGCCTGTTGCAGGGCGCGGCCTCCACGGCGGCGCTGGGACTCGTCGTGCCCTCCCTCGCGCGCGCGGCCGACGCGATCAAGGTCGGCGTGCTGCAGCCGCTCTCGGGCGGCCTCGAGAACCTCGGCCAGCAGGGCGTGCAGGGCACGCGGCTCGCGATCGAGGAAGCCAACGAGGCCGGCGGCGTGCGCGGACGACGGTTCGAGCTGGTCATCGCCGACGACAAGACCGATCCCAAGACCGCGGTCGAGCGCACCCGCGAGCTGGTCCAGCGTGACAAGGTCGTGGCGATCTTCGGCCCCGTCACGAGCGCCAACCGCGACGCCATCCGACCCACCATCGAGCGCTTCAAGACGCCGCTGTTCTACGCGACCGACTACGAGGGCGGCGTGTGCAGCCGCTACATCGTCTGCTACAGCGGGCTCCCGGAGCAGTGGGTGAGCCCGTTTGTTCCGTTCCTCAAGCAGACCTACGGCGACACCTTCTATATGTTCGGCAGCGACTACGTGTGGCCACGCAAGATGAACGAGGCGGTGCGCAGGGCGGCGGAGCAGGCCGGCGGCCGGATCGTGGGCGAGGAGTACACGCCGTTCGGCGTGAAGGACTTCACCAGCACCGTACGCAAGATCGAGCAGTCGGGTGCCAAGGTGCTGGTGCTCGACGTCGTGGGGGCGGACGCGATCACCTTCGTCAAGCAGTTCGTGGCGGCCGGCGGCCAGGCCAAGACCAAGCTCGCGTGGCTCGGCTACAGCGAAAACTACATCCCCGGCCTGACGCGGGACGAGTCCGAGGGCATCGTCACGGTGGCCAACTTCATCAGCACGCTGGACAAACCCGAGGCCAAGGCGTTCGTGGCCAAGGTCAAGAAGCGCTTTGGCGAGACGGCCATCGTGAGCAACACGGTGGACGCCCACTACATGCTGACCCGCTTCTTCATCGAGGGCGTGAAGCGGGCCGGCGCGGTGGACAAGGAGAAGATCATCGACGCCGTGACCGGCTTCCAGCTCGAGTCCGGCAACGGAATGGTGCGGTTGCGCCCGGAAGACCGCCACGCCGACCTCAACGTCGTCATCGCCGAGACGAAGAACCAGCGACAGGTGCTCCTCAAGGATCTGGGCCTGGTCAAGGCGCAGAGCCAGTGCAAGGGGTGATGGTGGCCGGCCTCGTTCCGTGACCCCCCCGCTCCTCGAGGTCTGCGGGATCACCAAGCGGTTCGGCGGGCTCCACGTCTTGCGGGGGGTGAACCTGTCCGTCGGCGCCGGGGAGCTACGCTGCATCATCGGCCCCAACGGTTGCGGCAAGACCACGCTGTTCAACATCATCACCGGCGCCTTTCCCGCCAACGCCGGAACGGTCCGCTTCCGCGGCGAGGACATCACCGGTCGTCCGCCCCACGTGATCAGTCGGCTCGGGATCGCCCGAAAGTTTCAGGTCCCCGGCATCTATCCCACCCTGGCCGTGGCGGAGAACGTGGAGATCCCGCTCCTGAGCCGACACGGCACCGCCCGGCCCTGGTCCATGCTGCGCGCCGAGGCACGCACCGCCGAGCGGCTCCACGGGCTCCTGGCGCGCTTCAAACTGCGCGCCCGGGCGGTGGGGGCGGCCGGTGCCCTGGCACACGGCCAGAAGCAGTGGCTTGAGATCGCCATGCTGATCGCCAGCGACGCGCAGATCCTGCTGCTCGACGAGCCGACCGCCGGCATGTCCGCGACCGAGACGTCGGCGACCGTGGAGCTCATCCGGCAGCTGCAGCAGGAGCACGGCATCGCGGCGCTGGTGATCGAGCACGATATGAACTTCGTGCGACGACTCGCCTGCCCCGTGGTCGTGATGCTGCACGGGGCGGTGCTCTTCGAGGGCGGCTACGCCGAGGTCCAGGCGCACCCCGAGGTGCGCGAGGCGTATCTGGGGCGCGCGGCGCGCGGATGACGCTCGGACACTGACGGCGGAATGCTGCGCATCCGGGGCCTCGTCGCCGGCTACGAGGACGCCGGCAGCGTCCTGGAGGGCATCGACCTCGAGGTCGCCGCGGGCGAGTCGGTCGCGTTGATGGGGCGCAACGGCATGGGCAAGACGACGCTGTTACGCGCCATCATGGGCCTCCTGCGACCGACCGCAGGCGAGGTCGTCCTCGACGGGGTGGCGCTCACCGGGCGGCCGCCCTTCGAGATCAGCAACGCCGGCATCGCCTACGTGCCCCAGGGCCGCGAGATCTTCAGGGATTTCACCGTGGAGGAAAACCTCCGTCTCGGGCTGCTGGGCAAGCACGGCATGGCGGCGCGCGTGCCCGACGCGATCTACGCCCGCTTCCCGATCCTGGCCGAACGCCGATGGCAGCGCGCCGAAACGATGTCCGGCGGCGAGCAGCAGCAGCTCGCCATCGCGCGCGCCGTCGTCGGCCGTCCGCGCCTCCTCCTGCTGGACGAGCCCAGCGAGGGCATCCAGCCGTCGCTCGTGGAATCCATCGCCACCACCGTGTCCGCCATTTCCAGGGAGGACGGGACGAGCGTGCTGCTGGTCGAGCAGAACCTCGACCTGGTGCTGGCGTTGACCACGCGCTGTCTGTTCATCGACAACGGCAGGATCGTCGACGCGACCGAGAGCGCTCGGCTGCGCGACGAGCGCGGGCTCCTCGATCGCTACCTGACCGTGTAGGACCCCTGCCGATGGCCGCGGTGCTGATCGTCGCCCTCGACGCCGCCAACTTCATGCTGGCGTTGCTGCTGGTGACGCTGGGCCTCGTCATCCTCTTCGGGCTGATGAACGTGATCAACATGGCCCATGGCGAGATGTTCCTGCTGGGCGCCTACGCGGTCGTGCTCGTCGAGCGGCAGGGCGGCGGGTTCTGGCTGGCGCTGGTGCTCGCGCCGCTCGCGCTGGCGGTGATCGGCCTGCTGATCGAGGAGGTGGTGATCCGGCACGTGTATCACCGCTTCATCGACACGATCCTCGCCACCTGGGGCCTCTCCATCAGCCTCAAGCAGGCGGTGATCATCGCCTTCGGCCCCACCGCCCAGCAGGTGGAGAACCCGCTGCCGCAGACGGTCGTCATCCTGGGGACGCTGTATCCCGTCTACCGTCTGTTCATCATGGCGGTGGCGGTGCTCGCCGCGGCGGGGACGTTCCTGCTTTTCTATCGAACCAGTCTGGGTCTGGTGGCGCGGGCCGTGATCGCCAACCGGCCGATGGCCAGCAGCCTGGGCCTCAATACGCGCCGCATGGACCGGATGACCTTTGCCTTCGGGGCGGCGCTCGCCGGTCTCGCCGGCGCGGTCATGGCCCCGCTCATGAGCGTGGATCCGCAGATGGGCGTGGGGTTCTTGATCCCGGCCTTCCTCTCCATCCTGGTCGGCGGGACCGGCACCCTGCTCGGAACGCTCCTCGGCACCACGCTCATCGCGGGCGCCGGCACGGTCGTGGCCAGCGTCTGGACCCAGATCACCGCACAGATCGTGGTCTTCGCGCTCGCCATCGTGGTGATCCGTCTCTTCCCACAGGGCATCATCGGGGCCCGCAGGTAGGATGAGCCCACCACGCGTCGGGATCCACCTGACCGTCGTCGTGTGGCTTCTGCTCGCCGCCTGCCCCCTCCTGGTCAGCGAGTGGCGGCTCTCCCAGCTCGCGCAAATCACGAGCTATGGGATCTTTGCGATGAGCCTCGCGTTCCTCTGGGGGCAAACCGGGCTCTTGTGCTTCGGGCAAGCGATCTTCTTTGGCGTCGGCGCCTATGTGATGGCGCTGATCACCAAGGGGATGGTGACTGGAGTCGGTGACTCCACCGTGATCGGGCTGCTGGCGGCCACCCTGCTGGCCGCCCTGGTCGCCCTGGCGGCGGGGCTGCTCGTGTTTCGCGGCCGCGGCCTGTCGGGTGCGTACTTCGCCATCGTCACCCTGGCGGCGGCGGTGATCGCCGAGCGGGCGGCCAGCCATTCCCGCTTCATCGGCGGGTTCAACGGTCTGCTCGACGTGCCCCCGTTGCGCTACGGCGGGGACGCGAGCCGTGTCGAGCTGCTCGCTCCGATGCCCGTGTACTATGTCA